>ERZ1034915.1075-NODE-1075-length-16083-cov-27.600948_pt1 | contig 16083 bp, 13 predicted proteins | sample MGYA00520592_ERZ1034915 | MGnify/ENA primary metagenome ERZ1034915 (study PRJEB33766, sample SAMN09781787) | gut metagenome | biome: gut microbiome | host: Homo sapiens | place: Madagascar | study: EMG produced TPA metagenomics assembly of the PRJNA485056 data... | reverse complement strand
ATTCCCTTCGGTCATTCCACCAGCGGTTATTCACATTCGCCCCCTTTGGGGACGGTAGGATGGCACTTGCGAAAGTAAATAATAAAACAATAATAATATGAGAACAATGAAAATAATGAAACGATTGATGGGGTGCGCAGCCGCCATTCTGGCGCTGTCGGCATGCTCCGAATCAGAAGACCTCCTCTCTGCATTCCATAGCGACCCTAACGCTGTGCGCATCACTGCGCAAGTAGGTAAAGCATCTGCCGATGGCTTTACCCGCAGCAATCCGCTGGGTACTGCTAAAGAGCAGGCGGTATTCAATGTGAATGATGAGATAAGCGTCCAGGCTGATGGCCAGGATGCCGTGACTTATAAGTATGACGGCAAGGAATGGCAGCCACAGGGCAACAAATTCCTGAAATGGGAAAAGGAGACGATGAATTTCACCGCCTACTACCCTGCTTCGTTCAATGGTACCATCAACCAGCCTACGGAATACAACAGCCTAAAATCGCTTGCTGCCGCCGACTTCATGTCGTTTAGAGGTGAGCAAAGCAATACCAACAAGAGCAATCAACTTACTCTCGTCATGAATCGCCTGATGGCGAGAGTGGTAGTAGAGATTGCTGGCTTCAACGACCAGTATACGAAGAATGCTACAGTCAACAGCCTCAGCATCTGTGGAGTGAAAGCGTATAAGCACAGCGATAATAAGTTCTATGCCCTTATCGATCCAAATTATGCCCCAAGCACCGCCCCCTTCCTCTCTCTTGAAGTAGCAGATGGAGAAAGCAAAACAACAGAAAAGTACACCACCACCCCAACTACTTTCGTAGCCGGCAAGAGCTATACCTATAAGCTCACCGTGGGTAAGAACAAGATTTCCGTTTCGGGTATTAGCGTTACACCATGGAATACGGGGACAATTACTGATAATGGTAAAGCAGAGCGTGTTCCTCCATACGTCACCTTTAAAGCAGATGCGGAGCAAACGTTTAAGATGATTACTGAGGGAGATTACACCATCTCAGGGCTTGAGTATTCTGTGAATGGTGGTGACTGGAAAACTGTTGTGGCAGGCGGCGATGGAATCACCTTCGGTGGAACAAATGGCGACCTTCGTTTGCGTGGCACAAACCCTAAAGGAACTGCGACTGATTACAATAATTATTCAAACATCACATTTACTAAGAATGTAAATGTAGCTTGCACAGGCGACATCCGCACACTGTTGAACTGGAAATATTATGATACTGTAGATACCCAAAACGCCAGATTCAATATGTTGTTCTATAATTGCGGTGTATTAACCTCCGCCCCAGATTTGCCTGCTACAAAATTAGCGGATATCTGTTATCTTTCTATGTTCCAAGGTTGTACAAATCTCTATACAGCCCCAGAATTGCCGGCTACAAAGTTAGCAGAATACTGCTATAATAGTATGTTCCTAGGTTGTACAAGTCTCACGTCTGCCCCAGAATTAAAGGCTACAGAGTTAGCTGAAAACTGCTATTCTCATATGTTCTGTGACTGTAGATCACTTCAAAAAGCACCATCATTGTCTGCTGAAACGTTAGCAAGCGGCTGCTATAAGTATATGTTCAAGGAATGCACAAACTTGTCATCTGCCACTATGTTGGCACCAAGCAACCAAATCTTTAAAAAATGCATCAGAGATTGGTTGATTGAAGCAGGAACAAAGGAAGGAATAACACGTACACTCATAGTAAAAGATGAGGCTGCTTATAATGCGTTGGTAGATTATCTTCCTGACGATTGGAAGAAAGGCGCTGCAGGTACTACCGTGCAGTATGGAATTAAAAATGAATAAAATAGAAACCCTTCGTCACCACACGCCCTGAAAGGGCAGAAGCCACTAGCCCAGGGCAGCGCCCTGGGTATACATAGCAATCAGCAAGGCGCCCTGTAAGGGCAAAAGCTTTGTTATTGCTGGGGCTTTGAAGGCTTTTGCCCTTACAGGGCGACAGGCTTGCGTCCATCATTACCCAGGGCGCTGCCCTGGGCTAGGTGCTTCTGCCCTTTCAGGGCGTGCTGCACAAAACTTGCTTCTGCCCCTTCAGGGCGTGTGGCACAAAAGGATGAGGCTGACTGATTATGCGTACTAAAATACAAAAATGAAATGTATAATTTATAAATAAAGAATAAACATGAAAACAAAGTATTACATGATTGCTCTCGCAGCAATGACCATGATGCTGGGCAGCTGCTCAGACAGCGAGAATACAATAGGCACCGAGGCGCCTAAGTCAATCACCGTTTCTACAAGCATCGGCAAGATGACCCGTATCACTACGGACGCCAAGGGAACACAGACTTTCTCTGAAGGAGATGAAATCAGCGTGTATGCCTGGACAGGAAGTGCAGAAAATGTTCCTGCTGCCGCTGGAAGAGTGGTGAACAACGCCATCAACAAGCTCACCGACAAGGTTTGGGTGGCTACCCCACAGATGCTGTGGAAGAACAATGTGGATCAGCATTACTTCATCGGCATCTACCCTACCAAGAACGTTGACAACCTTACTGCCGATACCTATACCTTCAATGCGGAAAACCAGGCGGCAAGCGACCTGCTGGTGGCTGTAAACGCCAAGGGTCTCTCCTATACCAAGGATGCCAAGGACCCCGTGAAGCTCGAATTCACCCACGTGATGGCGAAGATGGTGGTGAACCTTTCCTACAAGAACCAGTGGGGCGGCACTCCTACCGTAAAGAACGTGGTGGTTTCGGATGCCATAAATGAGGCTACCATCAACTACCTCACCAAGGCAGTGACCCCTACGACTACAGCCAAGGCAGATTTCGAGGTTCCTGCTACGGCAGCCAACACCCAGTATGTTTCAGTGCTCATTCCTCAGAATGGCATTCAGAAGATTGCCATCACCATCGGTGATAAGACTTTCATCTACGACAACAAAACTCCGTTCACGTTTGAGAGCGGCAAGATTACCACCATCAACCTGGAGGTAGGTCGTGACCAGGTGATTCTCGACGAAGTGAAGATTTCTGATTGGGCAGATGGCAACACCTTCCATGGCGAAGCATTCGATTAAAATCGAAGAAATATCAATAAGATAAGATCATAACATAACATTAAAAACAGAACGATTATGAAAGCTATCAAGTTTTTCGCAATATCAGCCATGGCTGCAGCCATGATTACCAGTTGCTCTAGCGAGGACGAACTGTCACAGAGCAATTATCCTAGTGATAACATCATCCGCGTTACTGCAGGAGTGAACAATGCCAAGACTCGTGCTGAGGGAGCAGGCACTCCACTGAAGAATCCTTTATCTCTGACTGTGGTGAATAAGAACGAGAACGCCACTTTGGCTAAAAAATATACCTATGTTAATAAGGTGTTCACAAAGGATGATAATGGAGTTTGGAACTGCTCAGAGACACTGCTTTGGCAGAAAGACACGCAACCTGTAGATATCGTGGCTTTTGCTCCGGCTCAAGGTGACAAATTCAATGGTGTCTATGCTAATGGAAGTATCCAGCCTATAACTTATAGCGTGGCTAAAGACCAGACGACTGCGGATGACAAGAACGACTTGCTGTACTATTATTCTAAAGGCTTTGTTCCTAAAGATAAGCTCGAGGATAAGAAGCTGAATATCGAGATGAATCATGCTTTCTGTATGATTGACATCAACGTGACTTTGGGAACCGAGTTCAATAAGCCTAATGTTCTTGATGATTCTCCTATCGTAAAGGTGACCTTAGGAGGAACCAAAATTGCGGCAAATGTAAATGTTACAAACGCTGCTAGTGTCGTAACAGCCAGCGAAGAAGCTGCTGCTACCGACATTACCACCACCAAAGGTTCCTTCACCCCGGCTGAAAATGCAGATAAGAAAGCAGATCCAGAAAAGAACGCCATCTCACACTTCTCTTGCATTGCCATCCCACAGAAAGTTGGAGCCAACACCTTCAAGGTGTCTTTGATGACTGCCGACAAGCTCTATGAATGGACTTCTGCAGAACCAGTCGAGCTGAAGAGCGGCTACAGATATACCCTCAAACTTAGCATGGGTAATGATGTGGTATTGTTGAAGGGTGGCAGTGACAATGGCGGCATCACCGCTACTCCATGGGGAAATGGCACAGGTGGCTCTCTTGAGACAGATTAAAGAATATGAACTTAAAATAGAACAACTATGAAATATCAGAAGATATTGGGTCTTGTAGCAACAGCCGGCTTATTGCTGGCTGGCTGCGCTACAGATTCCGACAACAGTAATACATGGCTCAGCGACCCGAATGCCGTTCACGTATCGGTTTCGGTGGGCAGCATCTTTACCCGAAGCAATCCGGCTGCAGCAGATGAAAAAGACCAGAAGAGTTTTAATAAGGGTGATGTGATGGGCGTCAGCAATAATGGCACATCGCTCAACTATACCTTCAATGGCACCGACTGGCAGCCAGGTAATGGAAGTTATCTGGTATGGGATGCTAGCAACCTCAATTTCCAGTGCTGGTATCCTGCTGATGGCAAGAATACCTACAGCAAAGGCTATATCCAGGAAGACCAGAGTAATGCAACGGAGATTGCGAAATCAGATTATATGACGGCAGCGGTAACCAACCTTACTAAAATTCCTGATAGCCGCCAGCTTGATGTGGCATTGGTGCGCAAGACTGCCCGTCTGATATTCACCATCCAGAATTTCAACGACCAGTTTGATGCCAGCACCAAGGTCAACCATATCCGTATCGCAAGCAAGGCATCTACTGAAGCCAGCGAAACCTCTACCATCAACATCAAGCCTTTGCAGAATGGCGAGGGTGGAAAAGGCACAACCTATACTGCCCTGGTTGCTCCTGGATCAGTAGAGGGAAAGCTCTATTTCTCTGCTGATGAATCCACCGAGACTCCGCTCGTTGTCAAGACAGGAACATTGGAAGCCGGCAAGAGCTATACCTACAATCTTATTGTGGGTAAGAATAAGGTAACTATAGGTAATGTTACTGTGGCAGAATGGGGAACTGATAAGATTGATGGCGGTAAAGCGGAATTTACCCCATACGTCACCTTTACGGCAGATGCTGCTCAAACGTTTAAGATGACAACCTCAGGCAACTATGCCATCGATAAGCTTGAGTATTCTCTTGATGGTAACGAATGGACTGCCGTTGAGAAAGATAAGGAAGTAGAGTTTGGAGGTGAAAAGGGTAGCCTTTTCTTGCGTGGCACGAACATTAATGGAACTGCGTCTAACTTTAGTGAATATTCAACCATCACATTTACTGATAAAAATGTGGAAGTAGCTTGCACAGGCGACATCCGAACGCTGCTGGACTGGAGAAACTATAGTACAGTAAATACCCAAAATGCCAGATTCTGTTCTTTGTTCAATGATTGCGCTGTATTAACCTCTGCCCCAGAATTGCCTGCTACAGCATTAGCAGATGACTGCTATTCTTTTATGTTCGGAGGTTGTACAAGTCTCACGGCTACCCCAGAATTGCCTGCTAAAAAATTAGCATATTACTGCTATAATGGTATGTTCAATGGGTGTACAAGTCTCACGTCTGCCCCAGAATTGCCTGCTACAACATTAGCAGAAGGCTGCTATTCTAGTATGTTCGCTGACTGTACAAAATTGTCAACCGTCACAATGTTAGCACCAAGCGTTCAAATTAGATCGTGGACTAACGATGTTGTCTATTGGCTAGAAAATGCCGGAACCGACGAAACCGTAAGTTCCCGCACACTCATAGTAACAGATAAGGCTGCCTATACTGCGTTGAAAAATAACACAGATTATCTCCCTGCCAAATGGCAGATAGGCAATTGCACCGTTCTTGATAAAGACGGCAATGCAATAACAGAACAATAACCAAGAGCGCAACCCCGCCAGGCGTCCCGGCGGATTTGAAATCCGCCGTAAAAAAAGGTTCGACCTATTAAAACCGGGGGATTTGTAATCCCCCAACACAACAAAAGGGAAAGCATTCTCCTTTGCTGCGGATTGCAAATCCGCAGAGCCTAAATAGGTTAGGACATTTTTTAACGCCGGATTCCAAATCCGGCGGAACGCCTGACGGAAAGATAAAGGGTAGAAGCAATATTTGCCCCACACGCCCTGAACCAACGGTCACCGGCCGAAGGGAAAGGTAAAGGGCAGAAGCTCCTAGCCCAAGGCGTGTGGGGCAAACAAGGCGAAAGTTCAGGAAAGATCTGCGGCATCTGCGCAAAAAGCTCTGCGTGAAGAAGAATAAATCTGCGTCATCTGCGAAATCTGCGTGACAAAACAACAAAGAATAAATCTGCGTGACAAAGAACAAAACATGTTTGCATGCAAACATGCAAACATGCAAACTTACAGGCATCGTAAACCCTATCTACGATTGTCTGATGTCTCCAAGGCACAAAAAGCAAGATTTCTGGCATTGGTGTATTGGCATAATCCACTTTCTGTAATTGTCCACCAGCCTGGTGGACAATTTCACTTTGTTCCATTCTGAGCCATGATAGCCATTCCCCCTACAAAGGCTGATAGAACCGGAGTGCTCCCAGCTTCCTCAACTCCCCGTTCCGGGCATACCGGGCATCCGTGGCAGGATGAGAAAGGAGGATGAACTCACGGAGCAGCAGCTCGGGATGGAAACTCGTCATCTCAAAATAGGGAACACGGGAGGTATCTACCTCATAGATGTTGCCACGCTGAAAGGCTGACAATGCCTTGTAGCCTTCATACTCCTGAAGCAGTTGGGCTTTGCCCAAGGGAGCACCGCCGAAATACTTGAATGCCCAGACATCAATCTCCCTACCCTTCGCCAGAATCTGCTCCGGACTCATCGCCAGACTTCCGCTGTGATCATCTTCTGCAAAAACATAGCGGGCATGGGCATCCTTCAGAAGAAGGGCCATCGTGCTCCTGCCACCCGGCACATACCATACCCCACCCGTCTTGCGCTCGGTCAACACCGAAAGACCTTCGGGCAGTTTCCCTGCCACCGACTTCAGCGACTGATATTCCTTTTCTATACCGGCAAAGAGCGAATCTGCCTGACGGCTGCCAAAGAGCATGCCATAGAATTTCATCCACTCTGCCCTGCCCAATGGCGATGTCTCCATATAGTCGGCTGCTTCTATCAGGGGGATGCGAAGCTTGTCGAGCTTACCATATCCGCCACTGTTCTCGAAAGGAGATATGAGGATTGCCTCCGGCTTCAGGGCGATGATGCGCTCAAAGTCGGGTGCCATACCGGAACCGCAATCCACAACAGAGGATGATGATACGCGCTTCCTGATATCGGGAATATTGATATAATCCAGATCGCATACGCCACGGATGGCATTCTCCACACCCAACTCATACATCAGCTGGCAATGCGGAGCCATGAATACGGCACTGCTTTCTACGGGCGTGCGCACGGTATCCGTGACGCATCTTACGCCCGACGCCCTGCGCCTGGCAAGCTGCGCCACGGTCTCATCCCCCTCCTTGCCCTTCGGGACGAGGATATAGCGATGCAGCAGGGTGCCAGCCTTCCAGGGGTTGGCTATCATCACTTCATCATAAGTCCCTTCATCATTAGTCCCTTCATCATTAGTCCCCTCATCATTAGTCCCTTCACCATGCCTTACGATGGTCAGCAACTGGGCATACTTCATCTTCAACGTATCACCCACTTCCCCATCACCAGATGCCGTCTTTCTGCCCTGGCAGGCAAACAAAGCTAGCGCCACAAGCGCCATGAATATACAGTTATATCTTTTCATCATAATCATTTCTTTCTATCATAATTATATCTTTTCATCATATATTATATCTTTTCATCACGCAGCAAAAGTACGATAATTTTTCGAGACCCGCAAGAAAACATCGCAAAAACTATCCACTATCGTAAGTATAAGTCGCCCAGCCTCGCTCTTACCGATTAAAAAAGTTATTACATAACAAAGAAATCCAAGGAAAACGGGCAGCACAGGAAGTGGATTTCTGATGCGCACTAAAATACGTATTTATATGTATTTTTATGTTAACAGGGGTGTCGCATTGGTACCAATGCGACACCTTGAACATAGGAAGTAGACACTTTTTTTGAGGAAAGAGACACCTTTTATCGAAAAAAAATGTTATATTTGCAGCATATTTAGAAGTAATGCCCATAGAAGCATTCTTCATACTGACAAGTTTAACTAAACGAACTTATATGAAAAAATCTTTAAGAATTAAAATTGGGCTACCGATTGCAACGCTTGCTGCCATCCTTCCGCTTTCAGTAACAAGGGCGGAAGTAAACGACGGTGTGCAGAAAGATGAGCAAGGATGGTATGTCGGCATAGAGGGAGGAATGCCTTTCGGCTTCTCTACTTTCTCGAGTTTCGGACACGACAAGACCCGACTCGGTTGGGACGCCGGATTTTACGGCGGCTATCGTTTCAACAACATCTGGTCGGCTGAGCTATCGGCAAAATACGGAGAGATGAATCTGGCGGCGCAAGACTGCTGCGCAGAACGCAACTACTGGCTGGGAAGCGACGGCACGATATACAAGGCCAGCGTCCTGGGAATGGACTGCTGGGAGTATACCCAGCTGAAGAGCCAGGTAAAGATGGCACAGTTGGGGGCAAGAGTAAACATCAACCTGCTGGCTCTGTTTCCTCAAACTGCCAACAGCCGCTGGGAGGTGGCTGCATCGCCTCATCTATATGCCGTGACCACCAAGGCAGATATCCAGAACCTGACGGACGGAACAACCGTGAAGAAAGGTGCCACCCACTGGCATCTGGGATATGGTGCCGATCTGCAGGTGGGCTATCGGCTGAATGACCGCCTGAAACTGGGCATCTTTTCGGGATTGACCCGACTCACGGGCAAACGCCTGGACGGCATGCCGGAATATCTGCACAAGAACAACTATGTCTGGGAAAGCGGCATCAGACTGGGTATCAGTCTCACCAAACAGTAACCCATAAAACAATACAGACAATGAAAACAAGAAACAAACTGAATATCTGGCTATGGGTGCTGGCATGCATCCCATGCCTATTGGCTAGTTGCGACCACGACGTGCATGATGGCGAAGGAAACGGAGGCCTGTCGGTATCTCTCGACTGGGCTGACGAGACCGACGAGGGCACGGAAGTGAAGGACGTGAAGACGTGGATCATGAATGCAGAAAATGGCACGCTGGTGGAGCAAAGCCAGCATGGCAGTGCGCAGGAAATGGCAAGTGAGCGATATGACATGCCCAAAGGTCACTATCGCATTCTCACCACCACCAACCTGGTAGCTCCGTTCACCATCAGTGAGCAGACTAGAGGCGTTGACAACATGAACAATCTGGTAATCGGTCTGTCGGGTACGGACGCAGCACCCGAACATGCCTATTATGGTGTAACAGACATCATCATAGACCATGAAAATGTGCACCATATCATCAAAAGCGAAATGCGACGTGTGCTTGCCGAGCTCACCATCAACATAAAAGGGGCTCCTCTGCATACGGCTATCACGGGAAAGGTATTGAATGTTGCCACCGGACTGTTTGCCTTGCAGCAAAATGAAGATGGAACTTTCGGCACGCCAACAAGGACTAAGAAAGAATGCGATATTCCTTCCGGAATAACGATGTTGGATAACATGTTTGTAACAAAAACAATGTACCTGATGCCGACGTGCGATGGTGTTCAAAACACCAATCTGTTTATCGTGCTCAAAACTCCTGATGGTAACAGCACACGCTACGACCTGAAAGCTCCCGTGATGAAGCCGAGCGGCAAGTATATTGTCAACCTGGAATACAGCGAGATGAAGCCGGAAATGAACCTTACGAGTGTCAAGATAGACGACTGGACTGAGGGTTGGGTATATTATGGTGAAATCTTCGATCCGGAGAACTAGCAATAAAAAAGTCTGCCAGCATCACTGCTCGCAGACTTCTCTTTTCATTAACCGAACCTAAAATTACATCTATTTTTCAAGATATGCAATAAAATGCAAATGATAAACCTAAATATAAACTTTTACCTGATGAAAACTATTTTTTATTCTTACCTATTTCTATATATACGCACTGCAAAATGCGTTGTCATTATGTTGAGAAACGAATTTATCTGATTCAAACGCACTATCCATTTATGCAACTTGCGTGCCAGAAACAGACAAACCAAGTTATCCTGCTGATTTACTGCCACTTATCATTTTTCTACCCTTCAAACAGAAGTGGGGAAACTGGGGAACATGTGGGGAATAATTCCCCAGAAATTGGGGAAATGCAAAAACCAAGCATTTCCAGTTCTAGATTGAGCATTTGGAAATGCAATTTTTTTATGAGTTATACTTAACAACCTACCAAGATGGAGAGATAACGAAAAGATGTTTGCTTTCAAACATGTTTGCATGCAAACATGTTTGAAAGCAAACAGACTATAGATTATTCATATACTGCACCAATGCTTCCCGAAGGATATCCTCGTATTTCTTCTTGGTTCTAACCTTCGCCAGCATAAGCTGTTCATACTCCTCGTCCGACAGGTATGTCTGAACTCCATGCATCGATTTCCTCTTCTCTGCCTGAGTTACCTTCTTTATGTCTTTCTCCCCTACTGGCTGCACAACGCCAGGCTGTGCTACACCAGGCTGTGCTACACCTGACTGAGTTATACCTGGCTGCCCAACTGCAGATTGCCCAACACCTGGGCGAACAGCTTTATTCATATTACTGAAAGCTGCGTGAAAATCCTTTCCCATTTTTCCTAATTTATCTAGATATTAAACAATTCATTGATAACCAATTCATAGTCTATGGCTGCCGAGCAATAAGGCGCATAATGAAAGAGATCTGTCATTTCAGTCTGCGACTCGTTCACCTTGACGCAACGGCGGATTCCATGCGACAATACCTTCTCGCCATAATTCTCTCGAAGATATTCCATTGCCGAACGCACGATGCGTGGGCGCTCATCCAGCATAACAGGCAACAGGCCCAGAAGTTCCAGTTCCTTGTTCAGGGCAAACCTGCCGTTCTTCACCTCCTCCATGGCTGCCAGCACTGCCGCCAAACCATTTACAGAAAGTCCTTCCATCTGTACCGGAACCAGCAGATGGCTTGCTACCACCATGGCATTATAGGTAGATTGTGACAGGGCTGGCGGACAGTCGATGAAGATGTAGTCGAAATAATCTATAGGATTGCCGATGCCTTCGCCCGTGAAATCCATGCAGTCACTGTTGAGACAAGCTCCCAATACCTGGCGTGGTGCACCCGTGTTCTGCAGGAAAGGATCCACATCCTGCATCTTGGCAGAACCTGGAACGTAATATACCCCTACCCCATTTTTATAGATGGGCAAGCCCTTGCAGGCTATCATCGAATCAAAAACAGTGGCACAATCTTCTGGCGCATGATTCAGAAGAGTTAAGTTACACTGAGGATCCAAGTCTATCTCGAGGATTCTTAGATTCTTATCCTTCCGTAACATGCCAGTGGCAAGATTCTGCACTGTTGTTGTTTTGCCTACGCCACCTTTATTGTTGACGATAGCCAAGATCATTTTCAGCTTATTTTCCATGTCTTTGACTTTTAAATATTAAACTGCGTGCAAAGGTACATGAATTAATTGAAATAACCAAGAAAATATGCCGAAATGTTTGCATGCAAACACACAAACATGTTTGGATGCAAGCATGCAAACATGTTTGCAGAATTACTAATATATTGGTTTTCAAGTATAAATGCTTTCTATATGCGGGTTAACAAACATGCAAACATGTAGGTTAACAAACATGCAAACACACAAACATGTTTGAATGCAAGCATGCAAACATGTTTGCAGACTTCTGAAAAGGGCTTTAAAACGCATGAAAAGTATGCCTTCAGATGGCTGAACTAAGTATCTGCGACAAAATTATAAGCTATTTTCTCCGATTATTGCTGATTATTGCCCATTATGGCCCGTTTATTGAGAGAAAATTAGTAATTTTGCAGCCGGAAAGATAATATATACAGATATTTAGCAGATAAATTAGCAGATAAAAAATGATAGATTCAATTCAGAACATCTTTGTTCAGGTTAGCGATTTTCTCTGGTCGTATATCATCATTGCCGTTTTGATATGCTGTGCCGTGTTTTTCACTTGGCGAACCCGTTTCGTTCAGTTTCGTCTCATCAGGGAGATGGTGAGGCTGCTGCTCCATCCCGATAAGGTTCAGCCCGACGAGATAGGGCAGGATGAGCTGTCGATGGATGTGAAGGTGGATGGCGAGATGAAGCACATCTCTTCCTTCCAGGCATTCGTGGTGGCATTGGCAAGCAGAATCGGTACGGGTAATCTTGCGGGTGTGGCCACAGCCATCAGCGTCGGTGGTCCAGGAGCCGTGTTCTGGATGTGGGTGCTGGCTTTGCTGGGTTCCGCATCAGCCTTCATAGAATCTACGCTTGCCCAGCTTTACAAGCGCAAGGGCAAGACTTCCTTCTATGGCGGACCTGCCTATTATATGAAGTATGGATTGGGCAAGGGATGGATGGGTATCCTCTTTGCCGTGCTGATGATCATCACCTTCGGTTTTGCCTATAATTCCGTGCAGAGCAACACCATCTGTCTGGCATGGCAGAAGGCCTTCGGTATCGATCCTGCCACCATGGGCATCGTGCTCACGCTGCTCACGCTGCTCATCATCTTCGGCGGTATCCAGCGAGTGGCTAAGTTTTCTTCCACGGTGGTTCCAGTGATGGCAATCATCTATCTCCTGATAGCCGTGGGCGTAGTAATCTGGAACATCACCAGCCTGCCTCAGGTATTGCTCACCATTGTGGAGAATGCCTTCGGATTCAATCAGGCAGCGGGCGGAGTGCTTGGCGTAACAGTGATACAGGGCATCAAGCGAGGCCTGTTCAGCAATGAGGCAGGTGAGGGTAGTGCTCCTAATGCGGCTGCGGTGGCCACGGTGAGCCATCCGGTGAAGCAGGGACTCATCCAGGCACTGGGCGTGTTTACGGATACCCTGGTGGTATGTTCCTGCACGGCATTCATCATCCTGGTGAGTGGGGTAGACGTCACAGCATCCAATGGTATCCAGCTTACGCAGGATGCCCTGACCCATGAGATAGGAAGCATCGGCAATCCTTTCGTGGCTGTGATGATATGGCTCTTTGCCTTCAGCAGTATCATCGGCAACTATTATTATGGCGAGACAAACGTGAGATATATCAAGGATTCCAAACTGGGCGTATTTATCTATCGCCTTGCCGTAGCTGCGATGGTGATGATTGGTGCTGTGGTATCATTGGATTTTGCATGGAGTTTTGCCGACATCACGATGGCACTTCTTACCCTCTGCAATCTTGTGGCCATCGTTTTGCTATCCCGCCAGGCCGTTTTCCTGCTGCAAGACTATCGACAGCAGAAGAAGGAAGGCAAGAATCCTGTGTTCTCCAAGGATAAAATGCCAGAGATTGCCGATCAATTGGAGGCTTGGTAAACTGGAGGCTGGCAACTGGAGGCATGGCATGCAAAACATGAGGCATATTTGGGTTAAAACTTGAAGATTTTGTCTCTTCACATAAAAAAAAGGTGGATATATTTTCTAATATCAGGTATTTTACTTACTTTTGCAACAAATATATAGAATATAAGTACTTATATAGAGCATAAGTACATTTAGACAAGATACCGGATATGGCAGATAAAAAAAAGGAAATAGCAAAGCCCAATGCAGGTGAACAATGGATTAATACTCCATTCAGCTTCACAAAGATAGATAAACAATGTACGCTCGCACAACAACATATATTGTTTTGCGTAAGCTCGCATCTACAGGAATATGTAACGAGATTCTTCAACGAAAAACGTGAGAAAGGTAATCTGCGCTCAGACTATATGTTTGAAGTAGATAAAGAACATGTTGCCATGAATGTACCTAAAATCAAACTGAAGTTGAATGAATTAGGTATTGAATCAAGCCACTATAAGGATCTGCGCAAAACCCTGAAGGAGCTTCTGGACTTCAGCGTCAGAATCAAGATAGATGGCAAGGCCGTCATACAGCACGTCTTTTCTAACATAACAGAAGATATCGTAACCAATGGTTATACCACCAAGCAGGGTGTCACATACGACAGGTCTAAAGGAGAGGTTGAGCTGAAGATTGACCCAGTTGTTGCCAAATATGCCTTCGACATGAGTCAAGGATTCATCCATCACATCGCCTTGATTGCACGATATGCAAGCAGGCAGAACACTCCTAGGATATATCTGTTCTTACTGCGCCAAATGGGAATAAACAATGGGAAAATGACCATAAAGGTGCCATTCATGCAATTGAAGGAATACCTGGGCATGGCTAAAATTGCAGAAGACGGAACTGTTATAGAAGAACAGTATCCGAAATTCTCGCAGTTTAAAAAGCAAGTATTGGATGCGGTGCAGGAAGATTTTTCCAAATTAAGCAAGGAAGACAAGGTTGATATCATGTTCACCGACTGTACACCCGTATATAAGAGGGGACAGTCAAGAGGCAATCCTGAAGCACTGATATTCAAAATCAAGAGAACTGCTTTGGGAAAAGCCCATATCAATGGCAATGTCTTGGATAAGGATAAGCAAGGACTGCCTCAGAGCAAGGAGCCCGTAATGGGCGACTTGTTTGCCCATGTAGCAACGGCAGAAAATTCAAAGATAGAAATGGAAAAGGGTGGGGAGGACAAATGGAAAGAATTCCTCTCCATGATAATTGATCCTTCACAAGCAGCCTTACTCAAGAGGGTGAAATTCCTCGGCATGAAAAATCAGAGGTTCTGCGTCAAGGCTTCAAAAGAAGACTTTGGATTACTCAAAACACTGGGAGTGGAGAAAGTTGCCCAGGAATACTTTAAATGTGTAGGCTCCTTCGCTCCAACTTTCTACGAGGGGTAAACCTATAAAGAGTCGCAAATATGGCTTATATGGCTTTATTATAGCTTTATATAGCTCTTATTTGCGACTTTTTTGGGCTATATCTACGAAACCATTTACCACAAGACACCTAACATTCTATATTTCAATACTTTACAAACGCAAAAATCGTTTAAATGTAAAAACAGTACTCTTAAAGAACACAAAAAAAATGTTTCGCTATATCTCTGTTTATCAGATGTTTATATCATTCCAGGTAAATGGTTTCGTAGATATCATGGTAGGAAAAGCTTGCATATCTACGAAACCATTTACCTGGTATTTACTAACCCGCTGATGTTCAACGTATTATGTTTTTTGTTTTCGAGCATAAAAATATGTCATAATTAAAAGATGGGTTTATTATATATATAACTACTTCTTTATTATGTTGATTATCAGGTTGTTGTATCTATTAAAGTAAATGGTTTCGTAGATATAGATAAGCGGTTTCATAGATGCCTTCATGCTCAATGAAAGCCTCTATATCTACGAAATCGTTTACCTGGTTTACGCTAACTTATTGATATGCTGCATGTTAGTCTTTATATTTCTGAATTTGCCAGGCGGAAATGCTTAAAAAGCCTGATAAACACAAGTAATTTTTACATTGCTCTCTTGTCATATCTACGAAACCGTTTACCTGGCTTCTTATAAGTATCTAGTAATCAGTACTTTATATTTTTCCTTCAAAAAAGTAAATTTCTTTTTATAATTATAAATTAGATTATTATTATAATTACGGAAATTTCAACATATTGATTTTCAATAAGTTACAAAGCTCGAAGTAAACGGTTTCGTAGATTTAGGTAAACGGTTTCGTAGATTTAGGTAAACGGTTTCGTAGTTTTTGGTAAACAGTTTCGTAGATATGTGATTTCTTTACATTTTGAAAAGTATAGATTTTTTGCTTGAATGGAGGGGCTTCAGCCAGTGCTGGAGTTTTGCATGTATGTGGATGATCATCTGTATATGCACTTTAGGTAATTGTGCATGCACAGGTGCACGTAACACGTATGCATGCATCATGCGTATATGTGCGTATATATATATTAATGAGAAATGGCATATTAAGGTTCTCTAAATGTTTAAGACTGTTAAAATATAGCTAAAAATGAAAGTTTTTCCTCAAAACATTTGGCAGTTTCGGAAATAGTTAGTACTTTTGCACTCGCTTTTGAGAAAT
>ERZ1034915.1072-NODE-1072-length-16089-cov-14.558625_pt1 | contig 16089 bp, 11 predicted proteins | sample MGYA00520592_ERZ1034915 | MGnify/ENA primary metagenome ERZ1034915 (study PRJEB33766, sample SAMN09781787) | gut metagenome | biome: gut microbiome | host: Homo sapiens | place: Madagascar | study: EMG produced TPA metagenomics assembly of the PRJNA485056 data... | reverse complement strand
TTCCTTGGCGTGAACAGAAATCTCGCCAGTCTGTGTGCGGAATACGAAACCCTTTACACCGATGAAGTCACCGATATCGAGGAGTTTCTTGAATACAGTATTATAAAGGTCCTTGTTCTCGTCTGGACAAATCTCGTCGCGGGCGATATAGACCTGGATTCTTCCCTTTGAGTCCTGCAACTCAGCGAAGCTTGCTTTACCCATCACGCGGCGACCCATCATACGTCCGGCGATAACTACCTGGCGTGGCTCGTCCTCGTCCTTGAATTCAGCCTTGATGTCAGTGCTGAATGCATTGGTTGGAAACTCTGCTGCTGGATATGGATCGATGCCCATCTCGCGCAATGTCTGAAGACTCTGTCTGCGAACGATTTCCTGTTCGCTTAACTCTAAAATGTTCATATTATATTCAGATATATCTTTTTATTTTCTTATTTTTGGTGCAAAAATACAAATAATTTTCCAAACTCTTGTGCTATTTTTATCCTTTTTAATATAAATAAGGTGATTTATATGCAATCAATCACTTCCTTTGCCACATCTATAGGGCTTCCTTCTGCTTTCGATGAATATGGGTTCTTCTGTAGAGTCCATGGTTCTTCCAGTCCATACCAGTCGATTCGTGGAGTATTTTGCAGCGATAATTGGCTGGCTAGCGATTTCATGAAGGTACTCCAGCGCAGGTAGTAGAAATCCTTCAGCAATCCTTGCCATTCCTTGTGACCGTAATCGTGAAGCCCACCATTATCAGCACAGATTCTGTTGCCCCAGGTGGTTATCTGCACGCGGGCGTTCCATTCGTAAAGGTCCTTTTCTTCGGCTGTCTTTCCTAAGTTTCTGGCTTCTTCTATCCAGTGCCCCAGACGGAACTCCTGACGGGTGCCGAGCAACTTGTCCTGTAGCAGAATCATCTTCAGGAAGCGATCGGAATCCTTCTTGAATTCCTGTCGTGAGAATGACTTGTAATCAGCCATGGTCTTCAGATACTGCTTGCGCCCCTGGTCGGCGAGCGCCTGGCGGCAGATGTCTACCAGGTCGTACTCGAAGTTGTTGTTGCCCCGATATTTCTCAGCTACGCTGGTAAGGAGAATGGCTGCCTGACGGGTATCCTCGGGGTCGTAGTAGTTGCTCATCAGCGACCAGGTGGAAACCTGATAACAGTTCTGTGATGGACGGGCGCAGAAGATGCTCTCGTGGGTGCCCTGCTGGATGTTGCCCTTCGGACAGTTGTAGATGCTTTGCGCAAGAAGGGTCCATGCCTTCTCTATTGTGGCATCATGAACGCCATATCGGGCATAGCAATATTCCCTGATCCAGTCTTCCTTGGTTATCTTTTCTGCACGCCATGGCAACTCGCTCATCAGTTCGAACATCACGGGGTTGTTCTCTGAACCTTCCATGGTGAAGCCCCAACCTTTAAGTGAAGAGTGAAGAGTGAGGAGTGAAGAATTCTCTTGTTTTGGGGTGTCCTTTTTCCCCGTTGCCAGATAGAAGTTATTGAGAAGTTGGTCCATTCGTCCATGAAGTCCTACGTTGCCTCCGAAGTTTTCGAGCAGACAGAAGAGCCACTGGTGCTTGCCATAGATGCCTTCTTTCTTACTCGTGCCGGAATCTTTCTTCTCTGTGCCGGATGTATTTTCTCCTGTGCAGAAATCTTCGAAATTCTGGCGACTTTCAGAAAAAAGGTCGAGAACAAGCAGGTCGCCTACCTTCAGATTGGCTATCATCTGGGGTCTTGGATTCTCGTTCCATCCCTGTACCACCCAGATTGCATGCGGATTGGCTCGCTTCATCGCACTCATCAAGGCTTCTCCTGCCTTGCCGTAATCCACCGCAGTATCGTTGCCGCTTTCATGGAATGGGTCCATGGAGTAGTAATCGGATTTGCCGTAGAGTCGGGTCAGCTCCTTATAATATAGGTCTGCGATTTCTGCAAACCGGCTATCGGTAGGGGATAGGTTGGCTGGGCGCTGGTAACTGTTCCATCTACCGGCATCGGTTACGTTCAGTCCCAGTTTCTGTTTGGCATCGTGAGGTACCATGCCGCAATATCCTGGTAAAACGGGTTTCATGCCCATCTCCTTCATTCTGGCAAGAATCTTCTTCTGCAGGGCTTCCTGCTGCTTGTACCAGCTCAGGGGCAGTGGACCGCCCCAACCTTCCAGGTTGTTCATCTCCCACCAGGCAAGGAAGGCAGGACCGGCGATGAATTTGCCTACTTCCTCCTCTGGGTATCCCAGTTTCAGGAGCATGTTGCGCCATACGCATTCCGTGCCCACGGCGGCAAGCGGCATGTTGATGCCATGCAGCGCCATCCAGTCTATTTCTTTCTGCCATCGGTTCCAGTCCCAGAATGCCATCGTATAGGAAAAGGTGCAATAGTTGAAGTTGTAGCGCAGCTTCAGGTCTGTTTCGTGGCGTTCCTTCTGTTTCACGGCAGGAAGAATGGCTGGCAGCTTCACGTTCATATTGTTCCAGGAGATGTGGATGCCGGCATGGTGCTTCAGATACCAGTTGATGCCCACGGCGATGTTCACCCAGGAGTTTCCCCGGATGATAATTGGGTTGTTTTTGCCTGCGGCAGATTTTGAAGCGGCTGATGTGCTGTTTCCTTTTCTGGTTCTGGCTTGGTCTATCTCGAAGAAATCCTTGTCCGATTTCACAAGCACGGTTTTAAACTTGGCGGCGGCTCCCTTGTCTATTCGATTCAGAAGGTCGTCTGCCGGATTGGCGAATGCTCCAAGAGCAACGGTGCATAATAGTGCTACAAGTACTTTTCTCATAAAGTTGTTATTAGTATTTTAATTGCCGAATGCAGCTATATTTCGGGACAAAGATAACGGAAAAAGCTGATAATACCAAGTAAAAAGTGCTTAAAAGATTAAAAAAGACTTATTTATTTTGTTTTGTCTTGGATTTGCATTACTTTTGCAAGAAAATGGGGAATGGGGTGAAGCCCTGAAATCCCAGAAACAACCAACTTAAATTTTGATAAGGATGAACATAGACGAATTAGTAAAAAGAATAAGTAAAACCGATGGACTCTCTAAAACCCTCGGAATGCATTTTATCTCAACCCCTGAGCCTGATACGCTTCAGGCTTCAATGAAGGTGGATGAGCGCAATCGCCAACCTTTCGGCTTCTTGAGTGGTGGTGCTTCTCTGGCGCTTGCCGAGAATGTAGCAGGCATCGGTTCTCTGGCTCTTTGTCCAGGACAGATTGCTGTGGGCATCAATGTGAGCGGAACTCATGTGCAGGCTGTAAGTGAGGGTGATACGGTTACGGCATACGCCAAACTCGTACACAAGGGCAGAACCTTGCATACTTGGGAGGTTGCTATCAAGAATACTGCGGGTGAATTGATTTGCACCGTGCAGGTAACCAACTATGTGTTTACTCCTAAAAAGAATGAGGCGAAGAAAGAAACAGATAAAGAGAATTCTAAAAAGACAGAAGAATAAGGTATGACAGCATTTGCATACTATCGTTTGCCTTATCTGCATCACGCAAATTTTGTGGCGCAGCATCAGGGAGAGCCGGAGGTGCTCTCCTCTGTGGCAGAACTGAATGGCAAGGAGGGCTTTGTAATAGCTCCTTTCTCGCCGTCCAGCGACTGTCCTGTGCTGCTCATTCATCCCGATGAAAGCAGACTTCTGGCTATCTCTGATGAAAGAACGGCTTCTAGTTCGGAAACGGAATTTAAAGAAAGTATTTCTGCTCATGATATCTATGCCGAGGATTTTGAATGTTTCCATCGGGAGTTGGAAAAAGGAACTTTCAGAAAGATTGTACTGGCAAGAAAGGCAACCTTGCGAATGGCTGATAAGGATTTCGAAAAGCTCTTTATGAAGGCTTGCCGCATGTATCCCCGTCTCTTCGTCTCCCTGGTCTGCACTCCGCAGTCGGGAATGTGGCTGATGGCCACTCCTGAAATCTTGCTCAGGGGAGAACAGGGAAAGATGCAGACGATGTCGCTTGCCGGAACCCAAAAGGCAGAGCCTTCACGGACCATAGCCGATTATCCGATAGAGGGTGTGGAGTGGTCGCTGAAGAACAGGGAAGAACAGCAGTATGTAACGGATTATATCGAAGATTGTATCAAGGCTTTCTCTGATGATTATCAGTTGAAAGGTCCTTATACCACGATGGCGGCAAATCTCTATCATCTCCGCACCGACATCACTTTCCTTCTTCGTGATGAAGGAAAATTAGGCGACGTGATTCATGCGCTTTATCCTACGCCTGCCGTCTGCGGTATCCCGAAGGATGAGGTTCGCCAGTTTATCCTTCAACATGAACATCAGTCTCGCAAATACTATAGTGGTTTTGTGGGGCCTATCTCTCCGCAGGGAAAGACTCATCTTTTCGTCTCTCTTCGATGCATGAATATCCTGCCGGATGGTATCTGTGAACTCTATGCCGGTGGCGGATTGCTCAAGGAGAGTGAGATGGAAAAGGAGTGGAAGGAAACAGAAGCCAAGATGCAGACCATCAGGCGGGTTCTGATTTAGTTAACAGTTTATAGTTTATAGTTGATAGTTCATGTATAGTAATATAGATAATGTCAATATCCTGACGGGTGTTCTCCAATCGCATGGTGTGAGAAGGGTGGTGGTTTGCCCGGGAAGTCGCAATGCGCCTATCGTACATAATCTCAATGAAACGGAAGGTATTACCTGCTATCCTGTTACCGATGAGCGCAGTGCCGGTTTTGTGGCTATGGGCATTGCCTTGGGCAATCCGGCTCCTTGTCCGGCTCCTGTGGCAGTATGCGTCACATCCGGTTCGGCATTGCTCAATCTCTATCCGGCAGTCTGCGAGGCATATTATCAGAAGGTGCCTATCATCGTGATTTCTGCTGACAGACCCGAAACCTGGATAGGACAGCAGGATGGACAGACCCTTCCGCAAGCCAACGTCTTCGGAACGATGGTGAATCGGAGCGTGAATCTTCCTATCATATCCAATGAAGAGCAGGCTTGGTATTGTGAACGGTTGGTTCATGAGGCTATTATCGATTGCGTGCATCGAAAGATAGGTCCGGTACATATTAATATACAGCTTTCCGAACCGCTTTATCAGTTTACGCTCGATAGACTCCCGAAGATACATTGGGTGGATTATGTGAAGAGTAATCTCTTTGGTGGAAGTTTCCATTATGGTGACATGCTCGATTTTCTGAATGCCAGAAAACCGATGATAGTGGTGGGACAGGATTATCCATGCAGTCAGCTTGATGGTATCAAGCGGATAAATTGGCGAACCGTTACGCTAATTGAGCCAACCGCTTTGGGAACATCGAGCGAAGATCCTGCATGCCGGGATTTCTCTCGCAATCTCCTGGTTACCAATTTTGATGAAGTATTGAATAAGGTGGGGGATGACGAGAGTTATATGCCCGATTTTATCCTCTATGTAGGAGGTACTCTGGTGAGCAAGCGCCTGAAGCAGTTCCTTCGCCTTGCCGTGAAGAAGGGAGCCAAGGTATGGCGTGCTAGTACCGATGGTGATTACATCGATACCTTTATGCGTATCGATCGCATTTTCCAATGCGATACCACTCTGCTGGCGGATGCCATGACTTCTTACGATCTGGCTTATCAGGATGATGTGAATGCATACAGAGAGCGTTGGGAGAAGGCACTTTTGGCGGCAAAGCGTCATGCCTTCGATTACGAACCGCCATTCAGCAGTATGGCAGCCGTAAAGGCATTCCAAACGGAATATCTGGCTCATTCGCTGGATGATACCCGTGAATGCCGTCTGTTTTATGGCAATAGTATGGCGATTCGACTGGCCTGCATCTATGCTCGCCAATATGTGCATTGCAATAGGGGCGTGAATGGCATCGAGGGTTCGCTGTCTGCAGCAGCCGGCTTGTCTATTTATCTCTCGGAGTATCATCATCCTGATGCCAGGAACCAGCAGAAGGTATTCTGTGTGCTGGGTGACCTGAGCTTCTTCTACGATCAGAATGCTCTCTGGAATCAGAATCTTAATGGCAGCCTTCGCATTCTTTTGCTGAATAATGGCGGTGGAGCCATTTTTGCCAAGTTCAAGGGATTGAAGGAGAGTGCGGCACGTGAGAAGCTGGTGATGGCTGAGCACTGCACCTCGGCCTATCACATCTGCCAGGCACAGAATGTTGCCTATCAGAATGCCGATGATATGATATCTCTACGCGAGGGCATCGACTGGCTCATCCATACCGAGTCTGGCAGACCGATGCTTCTGGAGGTGCTAACGGATATAGAAACAGATAATCAAGTAATAGAAGAATATTATAATAGTTTTCAAATATGAGAGAATGGAAAAAGATAGAAGGTTTTGATTTCAAGGAAATCATCTTCGAGGAGTATAATCATATCGCTAAGATTACCATCAATCGTGAGCGTTATCGCAATGCCTTCACCCCATTGACCACCTGGGAGATGGCGCAGGCTTTCAACTATTGCCGTGACTGCTTGGATATCCGAGTGGTTATCTTGACGGGTGCTGGCGACAAGGCGTTCTGTGCCGGTGGCGATATGCATGTGAAGGGTAGGGGCGGATACGTAGGCAACGATGGCGTGCCTCGTCTCAATGTGCTCGATGTACAGATGCAGATTCGCCGTTTGCCAAAGCCGGTGATTGCCATGGTAAATGGTTATGCCATCGGTGGCGGCCATGTGCTCCATGTGATGTGCGACCTGACCATTGCTTCAGAGAATGCCATTTTCGGACAGACCGGTCCTAAGGTGGGAAGCTTCGATGCCGGTTTCGGTTCTTCTTATCTGGCAAGAATGGTAGGTCAGAAGAAGGCACGCGAAATCTGGTTCCTCTGCAAGCAGTATTCTGCAAAGGAGGCAGAAGAGATGGGAATGGTGAACAAGGTGGTTCCTCTCGACCAGTTGGAGGATACCTGTGTGGAGTGGGCTGAAATCATGATGGAGCGTTCTCCGCTGGCTCTCCGCATGATTAAGGCTGGCTTGAATGCCGAGTTGGATGGCCAGGCAGGTATCCAGGAGTTGGCAGGCGATGCCACCATGCTTTATTATACCATGGACGAGGCTCAGGAAGGCGGTAAGGCGTTCCTGGAAAAACGTAAGCCACGCTTCGAGGATTATCCTCAGTTCCCATAAATTTAAGAAACCTCGGAAGATACATTTCGATATCTTCCGAGGTTTCTTGTTTTTATTCGTGAGTAGCGAATCTCTGTTCTGCGAGCTTCTCATATTTCGTGCCTGGCTTGCCATAGTTGGCATAAGGCCAGATGCTGATGCCGCCACGAGGAGTAAAGATACCTGTTACCTCGATATACTTAGGATCCATCAGCTTGATGAGGTCCTTCATGATGATGTTCACGCAATCCTCGTGGAAATCGCCGTGGTTGCGGAAACTGAAGAGATAAAGCTTCAGACTCTTGCTCTCCACCATCTTTACATCAGGAATATAACTGATGCGAATCTCTGCAAAATCAGGCTGACCTGTAATAGGGCAGAGGGAAGTGAACTCTGGGCAGTTGAAACGTACCCAGTAATCATTGCCAGGGTGCTTGTTTACGAAGGTTTCCAATACCTCTGGTGCATAATCCATTCTATATTGGGTCTTGGCTCCCAGTGCCTTCAACCCATCTTCTTTTCTATCCATAGTTCTAATGTTTAATGTTTGGTGTTTAATGTTAATTTTGGGTGGCGAACTTCTGCTGAAAGGACTTTCTTTTTGGGCTCTAGATAGTCCCCAGTTTGAAGATGTTGTAGGAGATGTTGTTGTCATACACATCCTCGCCCTCGTGTTTCTTAATCGCATTGACCACACGGATGGTGATAGGCAGCACGATGATTTCATACACGGTCTTCAGTACCACCTGCCAGAGCATCAGCCAAGGCAATTCTGAGGTTGGAACGATTCCGCCCAGGGCAAGAGGGAAGAAGATAAGGCTGTCGCAACTTTCGCCTGCTACCGTACTCCAGATGGCACGGGCAGAGAAATGCTTGCCGCCATCTCGGATCTTCATCACGCTCATTACGTAGGCGTTGGCAAAGGAACCTACGATGAATGCCACGAAAGAGGCGGCTGCAATGCGGGGAGCCAGACCGAAGATGGCATGAAATCCGGCATCGTTGGTCCAGTAAGGAGCGGCAGGTATCCAGTCGCAGATGGCACCCAGGGTTACGAAGAAGAAATTCATGGCGAAGCCGGTCCAGATGAGGAGACGGGCTTTCTGGTAGCCCCATACTTCGCATACCACATCATTGATGATGTAACTTACCGGGAACACGATTAGACCGCCGGTCAATGAGATGGGACCAACGGCGATTTGCTTTGTTTCGAGCACGTTTGCCGCAATGAGACAAACGCAGAAGAGGATGCTGAAAAGCATAAACAGCACACTCACTTGAGTTGTTTTCTTTTCCATTTTCTTGTTTTTTACGAGGTTTACCAAGCACTCGGATTATACTTACTTTTTAATTCGGGTTGCAAAATTACAACTTTTCTCTCTAACTGCCAAATATTTACTCAAGTTTTTCAAATAAAAAAGCCCCAAGTACTATCTCTAGCACTTGGGGCTTCTATCTAACTAAACCTAAACTAATCTAACAATCTAACCTAACTTCTAAACAATTTAACCTAACCAAACAATCTAACCTAATCAAACAAACTTTTTATGAAAACTTATCAACTTATTGACACTTCCTCTTATTGCAATCTCCATACCAAAGTCTCTATTTCTGCCAAATAGGCAGAAAAGAACGAGAAAGACAGAAAAAAGCCCGCCATTCTGTCGTGAATGCCGGGCCTATCATATTAATAACCTCAGTTCTTTTTTCATAAGAGAGCCACTGTTCCTCTCGGGGCCACCGAGAGTCCTCAGTTCCCAGTTCCCCAGTCTTTATTTCTCCATAAACTTCTTGGCAGCTCTGAGCTGGTGTCTCATCACGCTCAGAAACTCCTGGCTTTCCTGCAATACATTCAGATAAACCAGAGAAATCTGCATCAGCGAGTTGTCTGAAAGATGCTGGATGCGGTCGATATGCTTCTTGCGAAGTGCGCTCAGTTCATCCTTGCAGGCATCAGCCTCGGCGAGAATCTCGCGATAGTTCTCATAGCGGCTGGTCTCTATCTGCTCACAACTCATGCGCATCAGGTCGTTGATCTTCTGTCGAACAGGAGCAAACTCCTTGGTGTACTCTTCTGGCAGTGGGTTGAAGTTGTTGTCCACGTGCTCCTTGATAGGGTCGAGCATACGACGCAGAGAGTAGATAAACTGCTGGTTGCTGTTGGCTCCCAGATGGAACCAGGTGTTGCGCTCGATGGCAATCTCCATTGGCGATTTCTTCAAGCCGAGCATCTCCTGACGACGGAGCTTCTTCAGCATATCCTGCTCCTTCTTCAACTCCTTGTTGGCATGGCGAAGCTCTTTAGGCTTCTCGTTGGCAAGACCATCCATAATCTGGTTGAACTCGTTCAGGGCGAAGTGGCAAACGTAAGCCTGGGTGCGTGATACCTGGCGACGAAGTAAATCCCATACGATCTCTGGGTCGTGTGAGCGCATCATCAGCTGGAAGGTGCTGCCCTTGCTCTCTTCCTTTGCCTTTTTGTTATACTGGATGTTGCTGCGGATGAGCAGGAAGATAACCAATGCCATGAAGCAGGTCTGGATACCTACACCGCCGAAGTGCATAATGATACAAACAATGGCGCAGGCTGCGAAAGCCACACCGGCTGTGATGAACCATCCACCAATCACACTCAATACACCGGTTACTCGGAACACGGCACTCTCACGGCTCCAAGCTCTATCGGCAAGCGAAGAACCCATAGCCACCATAAAGGTAACGTAGGTAGTAGAGAGAGGCAACTTCAGGTTGGTACCGATGGTGATAAGCATACTTGCCAATACCAGGTTTACGGCTGCACGAACCACGTCGAAGGCAGCGCTTTCTTCCAACTCTACATCGTTCTTGTCGAATCGGCTGTTGATCCAGTTCATCAAAGGCTTTGGCAAGAACTGCTTCAGCCATGAATCTGTAGCCTGGCAGTTGCGTACAATCACGCGGGCTGCAGAAGAGCTTCCGAACATCTCGTCGCCTTCGTCCTGACGGCTCAAGTCCACAGAAGTCTTGATCACGTTCTGAGCCTTCTTGGAAGTAGCCATGGCGATGATCATCACGGCTCCGGCAGCGAGAAGATATACTGGGGTAGTCTTGGCGCTATCCATCAGGGAAGTCATCATAAACTGGTCTGGTGTAGCTCCGTTGGCATTCGCCATATAATCCTGATAAGAAGAAAGACCAGCCAGAGGCACACCGATGAAGTTCACCAGGTCGTTGCCGGCGAAAGCCATCGCCAGGGCGAAAGTACCCATCAGCACGGTGAACTTGAAGATGTTGACACGGCAGAGGTGCAGGAACTCCATCACGATGGCAGAACCCACAAAGGTGATGCAGAGCAGCAAGCCCAGGTTCTGGTCGATATAATCGCGCCATTCAGCAGGCAGGTAAGGACTCTTGCCCAAACCTTTCATGAAGATGAAGTAAGAAAGGGCTGTGAAAGCGATACCACCGAAGATAGCGATGCTGTAGCGTGAATGCTTGCGATAATTGAAAGTGAAGACAATACGTGAAAGCCACATTACGAAGGCACCGAATACGAAGGCGATGATAACGGATGAGAAGATACCCATGATAACCTCCAAGGCCTTGTTGCTGTTGAGCAGCACGCCATAGTTGAGGCTATCGTCGCCGTACATTTTCAATGTAGCGAGGATAAAGGCACCTCCCAACAGCTCGAACACCAGCGAAACGGTGGTTGATGTTGGCATACCCAGCGTGTTGAACACGTCCAGGATGATGACATCTGTCACCATGACGGCTAGGAAAAGCGTCATCACTTCTTCGAAGGTAAAGTGGTCTGGACTCATGATGCCGTGTCGGGCGATATCCATCATTCCTGATGACATGATGGCTCCCAATACTACACCGCAGGATGCGATGATCAGCACCGTGCGAAACTTAGCCACCTTAGCTCCGATGGCAGATTGCAGGAAGTTAACAGCGTCGTTGCTGACTCCTACGAAGAGATCAAACACTGCCAAACAGAGCAGGAAGATCACGATACAAAGATAAATCGTACTCATTATTATATGAATGTTTATTGTTTATTATCCTATATTCTCTCGTTTTCGGGTGCAAAGGTACGTAAGGGATGTTACAGGCTATTTAAACAGGTGTTACAATCCGGTTAAAATAGTAAAAATAGGGTGAAATTTGGTGCTTTTCTTAGTTGAAAGAAGTAAAAGAGTGTGAATGATACAGTTTTTGTGTTAAAAGCGTGTTAAAATACACTTAAAAGTATTCTGCTTCCAAAATTTATTTTAACTTTGCATCACCAACTTATAAACATAAGCAAATCGTAAGTACCGAAAGGTGAAAAGCTGTTTTCAAAAACAACTAACATTATTAGATAACTAACATTATAGAATCAAAAGACCGAAATATGAATAAGGTAAATCTCTTCGCTACAGGAATCCTGTTGGCTTGTGGTGTAACCTGTGCCAAGGCACAGACTTGGACTGATTTCACGGAGAAAATCGTGAATCCGTCTTTCGAAACAGGGACGACGGCTGAGACCGTGGCTGGTGAACTGACTGGCTTAGGTTGGAGTATCCATGATGGATATTTCAGCATTCCTTTCCGTGTTAGCTAACGCTAAAAATAAATCAAAGTAACCAAAAATAAATCAAAAGTAATAATAAGTAATGTACGAATGGGACTTGGGCTTTCGTCTTAGTCTCCTAGGAAGTCATTATATTTCAACTAATTTAATTATTTTATTATGAAACCAAAAAATCTACGTATTTTGTTTTCAATGGCACTGGCTTTGGGCCTTTCTGCTCAAAGCTATGGTAGCGAAACAGTGAGTGAGGCTGGCGCAGGTCAGTACTTGCTTTACAATGTTGGAGCCCAGAAGTATTTGTGCCCAGGTAATGCTTGGGGAACCCATGCCTCTTTAGGGGAAGTGGGTATGATGGTAGAGTTGTTGCCACAAGATGATGGTACATATCGTGTGTCAACTGAACCTTATTATAAGGTATCCAATAATTGGTTGGGTGATAACGGTTATGTTGATAATCATGGCAATGGAACATATAGCTTTCAAAAGGTAGAAGGGGCAGAGAAACCAACTTATAAGTTGGTTTGTGGATCTAATACACTTTATTGGTCAGGAGCAGGCACTGATTTGTCTTTAGATGCTAATGGACCTGCCGAAGGATCTGAGGCTAACGGTCAGTGGCGTTTGGTAAAGATAGGTACGGAGGATGCTACTCTGGAGAAGCCACAGGATGTGAGCTATTTGATCACGAATCCTGATTTTGATATTACTAGAGACGGATATACAGGCTGGGTTAATAAACCAGGTTATAATAATAGTTGCGCAGAAAAGTACAATACGAACTTTGAGGTTTATCAGGAGAAGACCGGACTTCCAAATGGAAGATATCGTGTATCTTGCCAGGGCTTCTATCGTGCAGGAGGACATGATTCTGGAAATGCGACGCAAAATGCCTTTTTGTATGCTAATGATAATGAAACTCCATTGTTGAATATCTTGGCAGAAAAAGATAATTTTTCAACAGAATATGTCGGTGAGAAAAATAAATCAGGTGAGCCAAATACTATGGAGGAAGCTCAGAACTATTTCTCTGCTGGTTTTTATAAAAATAATTCAGTTGAAGTTACTGTTGTAAATGGTACATTACGCTTTGGTATCAAGAAGTCGGAACAGATAACTTATGATTGGACCATCTTTGATACTTTCAGATTGGAGTATTTAGGCAAAGTAGATTTGAATGCTGCAGCCGAAGCTGAATTCAAGGTTTTGCAGGATGAGGGAACTGCTCTCTTGCAGGACGCGGCTTATTCTATAGTAAAAGGTACAGGTGAGTATGTGGCATTGCAGAATGTCATTGCAAAGAAGGCCACCGCTGAGAATCTGGCAGAACTCAAGGCTGAGTATTATAGTGCTAAGAATGCTTTTGTTGACTTAAAGGTTTCTTATGAAGCTTGGGATGCAGCCTATGCTGCTGAAAAGAATGTGCTCGAAGGTTTAGGCATTGCAGACCAGTTTAAAACCAGACCAACTGCTGCTGCAGATGCAGCCAAGGGTGCTCAGACTATGAACGTGGCAGAATATGAAGCTGTAGTGAAAGATTACACCACCGATATTAAGTTGGGTGATTGGATTACATCGGGTGCAGCCAACTTCAATAATGAGCACTGGAGTGGAAATAAAGTAAACTATTTGAACCAAGATGATAGTGATGGTAAGGGTTGGAACGCTGATAATTGGAGCATGAGCGCCAGCCAGGAAATCACTCTCCCTGCTGGTGAATATGTGTTCAAGGCAGCTGGTCGTAAGTCTGCTGATGCCACAATGACATTGAGTGTAAAGAATGGTGAAACGGCATTGGGCGAAGTTGTAAACTTCCCTAGCGGCAACAGAGGTCGTGGTATTGCAACCGACGGAACTGCTTCTTTCGAGGGCGCATCTTATGCTTGTAAGAATGAAGGCTATGGCTGGCAGTGGCGCTTTGTGCCATTCACTCTTACAGAGAAAACCACAATTACCATTTCTATCGAGGCTGGTGCCAACTTGATTCACAACTGGGCAAGCTTCGGCGATTATTCTGTGATGGCTAAGCCAAATACCGCAGCAAGTGAGGTAGCTTACAATCAGGCAATAGAGGCTGCCAATGCAGCTTTGGCTAATGAAGCTAATCAGGTTGTGACTGGCGAGGAGAAGACAAAACTGGAAGATGCGATAGGTGCTGATAAGGGTACTACCGTAGAGAGCATTGATGCAGCTACTGCTGCGGTGAAGGCTGCTACAGAAACTTATGTTGCTGCCGTTGCTTCTTACCAGGCTCTTGCTGATGCCAAGACCATGGAACTTGACTTTGCTTATGCTTCTGCAGAGAAGAAGGCTGCTTTTGCTAAGGCTCTCCAGGTAGAAGCTGCTACATCTGCTAAGGATGCTACAGACAAGACAAATGCCATCTATACTGCTGCTCGCGCTTATGCAGAGAGCAATGGTAAGGCTGAGGGCGTAGAGGGTGCTGTAGATTGCACCGCTAACGTGGTAAATGCAAACTTTGCTGATAAACTGAATGGATGGTCTAGCTCTCAGAATGGTGGAAACTTGCAGACCCTTAACACTGAGTCTTGGACCACATCTGAAGGTGTTACCGGAACTCCTTATTATGATTACTTAAATGGCAGCGCCAACAACCAGCATGCTTATCAGAACGTATCTGGTCTCAAGGCAGGTAAATATATCGTAACCATCAAGGCTCGTGCATTGGCTGGTTTCAACCTCTATATGCTGATCAATGATGAGAAGAAGGTTGATATCAACGAAATCGGCAATACTGGTGGTTTGTTCGGTCGTGGATGGAATGACTATACAGCCGAGTTTGAGGTAGGCAATGATGGTATGGTGAAGTTGGAAGTAGCCAATATGCCAGCACAGAACCAGGCTGGTTGGTTCGGCTTCGGCGACGTTCGCCTCTTCAAGGTAGGCGATTTGGATGCTGTCACTCTCAATGAGGACAAAACTTGGACTCCAGAGGCTAAGGTGGCTAATGTTACTCTCAACCGTACATTGACCACACAGTGGAACTCTATCGTATTGCCATTCGCGGTAAGCAAGAAGCAGATTGCAGCTCAGTTTGGCGAGGGAACCGTGGTAGCTGCTTACAAGGATGCTACTATTGATGGAACATCTACAACCCTTAACTTCGAGGAGGTAGAGGAGATGCAGGCTAACGTACCTTACCTCATCAAACCAACTCAGGTAGGTAATACTTATACCTTCGAGGGCGTAGCTATCAAGCCAGCTGACAACCTGGAGGCAGGCGAAGGCGAGATCAAGTTCGTAGGTAACTACGAGAACGGCAAGCAGCTTGCTGAGGGCGATTACTTCATCGATGCTAACCGTAACCAGTTCTATAGTGCCAACGGTACTGAGACCATGAAGGCATTCCGTGCCATCTTCGTGAGCACAGCGGCAGCGCCTGCTAAGACCATGTTCTTCTCTATCCGCGGCAATAGCGGTGAGACAACAGGCATTGAGGATGTGAAGACGCTCGCAGGTAAGACCTTCGACGTTTACAGCATCGATGGTATGCTTGTAAGAAAGAATGCCGCAAACTTGAATGGTCTTGCTAAGGGCGTTTACGTAGTGAACGGCAAAAAGTATATTGCCAAGTAATCATCGTCATGCACATGTTTAGATAAATATAATAATATTTTTTAAATTGATAAACAATATGAAGAAATATATGAAACCAGCCATTGAGGTGGCGAGAATTGAGAATGAGTGCAGCATCATGGCTGCTTCTACTGGTAACTTAAGTACATCAGGTCTTCCTGGAGATGATACTCCAGAATTTGGAGGCGAGAACTCTGATGGTAGCGTAGGATCTCGCAAGTATTACTCTATTTGGGACGAGTAAGAAATGCTCTGATAAAGAGTCAAGAGTTGTTATATTTGGGGTGGGGTGCACAAAGCATTTCACCCCTTTTTGTTTCACCCTTAGAAACAAATTCCAGTTAAAATCGGGTCGTTTTGTGCTTTTCTTGAAAGAAAGAAAAAAGGAGATAAAGATAATAAAAAACAGATTTTTCCGATAATATTAGAAAAGAAAAAGAATATGATGGAGAAATTAAAACATATCAAAGCGATAGCTTTTGATGCCGATGATACGTTGTGGGCATTGCAAAATTACTTCGAGGAGGTGGAACATGAGTATTGCGAACTGCTTTCGGAGTATGGAAGCGAGAAGGAAATCTCTGCTGCCCTCCTGGAAACGGAGGGTAAGAATATGCCCGATCTAGGCTACGGCTGCAAGGCGTTCACCATCTCGCTGGTGGAGAATGCCGTAAAGGTGAGCCATGGAAAGGTGGAGGCAAACGTCATCGCGCAGATCGTGGATTTGGGCAAGAGTCTGCTGCATCTCGATGCCAAACCTTTGGAGGGCGTAGAGAAGACAATAGCCTGTCTGAAGGATAGATTCATACAAAATGCAGGAAATGCGTCCTTGAAAT
>ERZ1034915.1068-NODE-1068-length-16141-cov-761.256186_pt1 | contig 16141 bp, 16 predicted proteins | sample MGYA00520592_ERZ1034915 | MGnify/ENA primary metagenome ERZ1034915 (study PRJEB33766, sample SAMN09781787) | gut metagenome | biome: gut microbiome | host: Homo sapiens | place: Madagascar | study: EMG produced TPA metagenomics assembly of the PRJNA485056 data... | reverse complement strand
CACCTTTAATACAATATTCTGCAGCATTTGCTGTATAGCCGGAAGCCATCGTTAAGGGGATGATTCTATCTGTATCTCCAGAAACTTTTAAGTTATTGACAGTCAGCGTTTCCGTAAATGTTTTTCGGCCTGCAATAGTTTCATCTCCTGTAATATGGACAACTTCTGAGCTACTCGCTTTAGTGTCTACTGTCTGAGACAGTGCAGCTAAATTCTGAACCATTTGAATTGGTGCAAATCTAGAATCTGATTCTTCTTTGGTGTAAAAATTACCTGCTTTAAATTTTTTCAGTGCATCATCCACAGCTTCTATTGCAGCATTAGAGCTTGTATTTACTGCACTAATTGCACTATTCTTTGTTGTATTGATAGTAGAAACTGCACTATCCGCTGTATTTTTTACAGTCGTCTGATATTGAGAGATCTTGGCTTGTAAATCTACAATTTTTGCATTGATATCCATAAACTTAGTATCAGAATCTGAAATATATTTATCAGTAATTGAATGTAAATCTCCAACGAGCTTATTATATTCTGTAATAATAGTTTTTGCTTCTTCTGCATCAATATCTGCGTTGCTCTCAACAATAATGTCAAATTCGCCTGTGGTATCTCTCTTATTACCTTTCGCAATAGAGAAATAAGCAATTTCATAATTACCTGCGACCGCGAACGCCATATTAGGAAAAGTGTACTCAAACTTTCCAAGTGCTAAACCAGCTGGTGTACTCTTTATTCCACCCACATCAAATACTTTGGTCTGATGACCATTGGTTATACCTTCAAATGTAATAGTATAACCTGTTAAGTTTACAGGCACATCTCGACTGGTAATATTTACCGTCACAGTTTGCATGTCACTATCTCCGATACGGCCATAGATAATTGATTTCAATATTGGTGATTTAGATAAGTCCAAATTTAGTGTTTGGTTCGCCATTTTCTTCCTTTCCTAGTCTGAGTTTTCCGACTTCCTTTTTGTTTTATATTCAATTTATTTTCTAGCTGCTCTACCTTTTCAATCAGTTGCTTATTTGTCAGACTATTTAACATGATTTGTTTACTAGTATCAAGAGATAGATAATGTTCTTCCTCCACCTTATCTTCCGCCAAAAGAAAGGAAGATTCTTGAGCTAAAAGTCCCAACTCTCTTTTTTTCGAAGGTTGAAGTTTAGCATCTCTATTCTTATAATTTTGTTTCCGATTAAAGTCATAGAATTTTAATTTTTTAGTTTCTTCAATACCATTAATTACGGTTGGTTCGATATTTTCTTTTAAGCGCATATCCGATTGATTCGTGATAGAGTAACCATTCATATTTAAATTGGAATAAAAATTAACCGGAACGTTATTATAAACAGTGAATGCACTACTTACACCTGTATTATAAAGATAAGCATTATTAATTCTTCCTGATCCGCCAACATAAGCGCCTCCCATATTCAATGTACCTATATGAGCGCCTGCCGAAGAAACCGCAAACTGCCTTGTATACGCTGTGGCTGATGAGGAGGACTTTACAGAGTATGAACCAATATTCCCTGACTCAACATTTATTGCTATTTCTTCTTTTCCAGAACCTGCATCGCGTCCTCTGCCTAAATAACCAAGTAAATTAGTGCTCCCTTTTTTATTAATGTTAACCCCTGAAGAATCCAACGCCATCATTTTTATACTGTTACCGTCATAAACATTAAAGCTATAAGGATCCAGTGAAGTTCTCAAGATGCTATTCACATAATTACGAAGCTGTCCACTATTTAAAAACATCTTATAACTTCCACTTTCAGAAGTTATTGTTGAACCTGTTATAGTGACCCCCATAATTTGAATAGCTCTCAACGTGCCAGTGGTCATTCTATCTGCGACAATAGCACCATTATTGGTCATAGCTAAACTGTAAGTTCCTTTATAGCCCGTTGAGCTAAAACCAAGCCCTCCAGCGTTCCATTTCCACACATTTTTTGCAGTATTCACATCTTTCGTATCCATGATAAGAATTTCTTGTGGGTCTGCAAAGCTTGGATAAATGACAACGTGTCCCTTTCCAGGATTGTTCAATAGATTTGAAGCCTCTTTTTGAGCCTCTTCTAACCATGTGACTTTATCAATAAGCTTATTCGTGTCGGGCTGACTCTCACTAAGAACCTTTGACATATTTGTAGCAGTTTCTCCAAGCTCTAAACTATCAAATTTATCAAGAGAAACATTCCAAACTGTTTTAATAATCTGTGCACTGGTATGAATCTCCAGTTCATTGAAAAGTACCGTAACCCAATCGCATAAATCAAGTTCTTCCAAATGTTTTAGTTCCTCATCCATGACAGAACTGGCTAAATCAACATAGCTTGTTTTTATGCTCACTTTGGGAATTCCGATCTTGTTCGTTTTAATATAACTCTTAACCATTTCCCTTAGTGCACTTACGTTTTTAGGCTTTTTATCTGAAAAATCTACCATTTGAATACGACGTTGTGTGTAGTTATCAACATATTCACTATCAAGATAGGTTTCGGGCAATGTAATAACTTGTTCATCTTCGCCATCCAATTTTGCCCAACCGTAAACCGAAGTAAAAGTATTTTCAATGCTCTCTTCTTGAGAGATATCCGTTAAATTCTTTCCATATGCAATGATGACATTTCTTTCAATTCCGGCATTAGCCAACAATCGAACTTGATTGTTATTAAATAAATACTCGCCCCCAAAATTATCAAGAATTGAACCTTGAACACCTCCTAGGACCTCTTGAGCATTGTTAAATTTGGACGGTTCACTAAAATCAAGAGAAGATCGTGTAGTCACATCACTGTAGAACGTAAAATCCCCCTTAGGCTCCATTTGGCTTTTCAATTGATTTAAAGCAGTTTGTGCATTAATATTTTCAAATTTTGAACCAAGTTTAACAATTGAACGTAAAAATTGATAACGGTAATGTTCACAATAAACTGTCACAATACCATTCTTAGGCTTCGTAATTTCTGCGATTTCAAATCTTTGAGCTTTTGCCGTTCGACTGGGTCCTGCATCTGCCACAATCCATCGACCAACCACAAGTTTTTTAAAGAGTACGCCTTTAACAGGATAAGTGAACGTAAGCTCATATATCCCATTTTTCTCCCGTGTGACTTTAGGATTCATTGCTTCATGAAGTGGTCCCAATCCTTGTGAATTCCAATTATTATTGGTTTTATCATGCAAAATCATAATACTCATATTGCGAGATTCCTCCACCTTGGTGTTATTTTAACTTGATTCATATTGTTATAAGAGATTTCGTTTCGTCCAGGTTGAAGCGTAATCGGATGATAGCCCCTACTATTAATAAGGCAATATTTAGAAACATTCACACCACCTTCTTTATAAGCGATGCCTGTTTCACTGTCAATAGTGATTATCCCCGTGCCCGCTTCTTTAGCAATGGTATACTGCTCTCCGTTAATATAAAGCGTGCTGTCAGAGTTCGCAGTTGTCTTATTAAAACTTACCAAAGGAAGACTCTCAAAGGGTTCTGGATTGGTAAGAGCTGTTCCACTGGCAATCTCTCGTACATCTTCACCATCTAGTCGAAACATAAAAGCTTGACATTTAAATGTGAAAGCAATATCTAACCATTCTCTCCTCTCGTCTGGAGCTGTTGTGCTTGCGTAACAAATAGCTTTATAATAATAGTCGCCATACTCACTAAAAATTAAAGGAGAGTACTCTTTAGAAACATAAAGCCATCCCGCTATATTTCTAAGCTGAGTGGCAATATTCGTTTCCTTAGCTTTATAAAGTCTGACAGAGAAAGTTTTTTCAATGTCATTAAATTTATCTTTATCAAAAATAACATCAGAACTCCTACCATCAATGCTCTGAAAATCGAGAACGGATTCTGGCAGAATAAATTCCATATCATTTTTTATCCTCATATTTAACTCATTAGATTTTCTTCCTCTGAATTGAAAATAGGGGTAATTAGTTAAATTCATTATCCTAGATTTCCTCTCGTTTTTCTTTCAATACTTTTAGCTAGCTTATTGCCAACTTCCTCGATATCACTATCGCTTGAAAGTACCGCTTTTGCAATGTTGACATTAATTTCTGTTTTATGAGATTGATTATTATTGGTAGCATTTTGAATAATTTGAGAAGGATTGATATAGCCCCTCCCACTAGTAAGAGCAAATTCAGCCGAAACATTTGGTAAATTGAAACCATTTGACAGTTTATCTGCCATGCCTGACACATTGCGTTGTACATTCTTAAACTTCTTCGTAAGCCCTTCATCTAGACCGTCCATGATTGAATTACCGGCAGGAATCAATAACTTGCGGTCATAACTTATTGGACCTTTATGTTCTTTTATCCAACTTGCTATACCACCAACAAAGCTTTTGACATTTTCAAACCCTGATTTTAATCCGCCTAAAAATCCGTCAATTATTGCAGTTCCCGCATTCCATAATGAATCTGGTACGAATATACCAATAATAGCCTCAAGAAGTTCCCAAGCGGCATCACGCATATCTTGTTGGCGATTTTTAATATTACTCGCCAAATCTTTTATTAGATTGATACCTGCATCCATTAACCGCCCTGCTGCTTGTACTATTCCTCGAACAATTGCATCCACAAGATCCATCGCTGCATTCACAATATCAGGAATTTTTCTTGCGATTCCTTCCAGGAACTTAACAATCAAATTCACTGCCGCATTTATAACAGATTCAATATTTGAAGCTATACCATTGATAAAACTTACAATCAGATTTACTCCAGCACTTACAATATCAGGCATTTTACTTGCTAAAGTATTGGCAAAATTAACTATGATATCAACTGCTTGGCTTGTAACCTTCCCAATATTACTTGCTATACCACTTAAGAATGTCACTACTAAATTAAATCCTGCCTGTAGGATCTCAGGCATATGCTCATTTATCGAAGTTAACCAAGTTGTTATCAGATTTGCTGCATTAGAAATCAAAGAAGGTAGTTGTTCTGTAACGCCTTGTAAAAATGAATTAATTAAATTAGCTCCTGCAACTATAATTAAAGGGAGATTTTCAGTTAATGTATTTAAAAAAGTAACAATTATATTAGTTGCACTACTTACAATCACCGGTAGCAAAGTCACAATTGAATCTGTAAGGCTAGTTATCAATGAAGAAAATGCGATGGTTAAAGAAGGTAATCCCTGAGCGATTCCTGTTATTAAACCAGCTACAATTTCTAATCCTCCTGAAACAATTGAAGGAAGAGCATTAGCTATAGCTTGCTCGATTCCTTTTATTGCTTCTCCAAAACTTTGACCTAATAATGGAGCATTTGTAGAAATTCCGTCAACTAGGGAAATAAAACTATCTGATATTTTACCTATTCCACTCTGAATACCATAACTTCCTGATATACTTTTACCCAGAGAAGAAAAACTTTGAGTAAATTTTGAAAAGTCTGTTTTAGAAAAAACATCAGTCAAAGTTTTTCCTAACGCTTTAAATATTGAAACTATAGGGGTAATAATCCCTTTTAAAGAACCCAGTGATTTAAATAAATCATCCACTGCCTTTTTAACATTATTATTAGTTTTATAAAGATATACAAATCCAGCTATTAATGCTGATAGCCCAGCAATTACTAATGTAAATGGATTTGCTAACATTACTGTTTTCAACGCAGAAAATGCAACTTTTACCATGGTAATTGTTTTAGCTACCCCGGCCATTACAGCAATAGAACTTATAAAACCAGCTATGGATACACCTAATACTTTAAATAGAGTGCTATGTTCTTTCACGAACTCACCCACCCTTTGGAATGTAGGAATTGCTCTTTCTATTGATTTATTTATAGATTCAAAAGCAGAATTAATGATCCCCTTTAAGTTATCTATATTTTGGGCAATAGATTTTCCAGTTAACGCTTGAACCACTTTATCAATAGCTGTTAAAGTATTCGCCATACCTTTAGATACCGCATTTCGTAAATTACCAAACGAAGTTGCAATCCCTAGACTGTTTTCTTTAGCTAAACTAGCTAACATGCCTGTTCCTGTACCTAGCTCAATCAATTTATCTTGGAACTGATCAAAAGTAACAGTTCCATCCTTCAAGGCCGCATACAAATCTCGTTGAGCAGACTTACCTGTATATCCCATAGCTTCTGCTGTTTTTTGTAAGGCTAAGGGCATTGTTTCTTGGAGAGTTTTCCAAGATTCTAAATCTACAGTTCCAGTAGATAACATCTGATTATATTGTTGCATACCACGATTGGCATCTTCAGTACTTGCTCCGCTAGCCAAAAAAGCATTATTGAGAGCTAAAACAGTATCTGTAGACTTATCTAAATCACCTGTAATTGATGTTAATTGTTGTGTGCTCGCTACCACATCATCAAGCTTCGTTGGTAGGCCGTCAATGCCATTTGATAGCTTTTTAATTGACTTATCAGAATCTGCTGCACTAAAACCCAAAGCTTTCATAACCTTAGGGAATTTTTGCATTGTATCGAAACGTGAAACAGCATCTCCTACTGAGCTTTTTAGGACATCAAAGGCAGCACTTGCAATCTTGACAAGCCCCATTGCAGCAACCATTGATTTGATACTTGTACCAGCCTTATTTGTAGCACCTTCAAGCCCATTAATACTCGCAAGTCCTTTTTTTACTGATCCATCATCCATAATGATGTCAATAGTAATTGTTCCATCAGCCATTAAGTCTTCTCGCTTTCTTCATCATCCGGCAATGCATAAATTTCTTGCAATTTCCTCATTTCTTTTTCTTGAGCATTCTTTTCACTAGAAGGTTTCTCCCAAGTGCGTATTGCCAAAACCTGCCTAAATTTAGTTTCTTCCGGAAGTCCTCCAAGTAGGGCTTTAAATTTAAACCAATGAAGTTTCCCCTGGCACTCTATTAAGTCAATACCGTATGCTTGAACAAACGAGGCATAAATATATTCAGCATCATATTTAAGAGAGTATTTTTGCTTGGTATCTGCCACATAACTAGGCATTTCGTTACCTTGACGGTCATATTTAACAGTATTTTCAACTTGACCTTGCATAACATACTTATCAAAAGCTGAATTAAAAATATCTAACTGTTGTTCTACTTCTAGCTCGATAAGCTTTGTTTTCTTGCCAAATAGCATTTTAATAGCAAAGTCGAGCTTTAGCCGGTCAGACAATTTTTTCTCTTTCAACATGTCAATTAAGCTGAGAATGTTATCAAATGACACATTGACCTTATGTTTTTCGCCATTCACTTCATACTCATCTTTTAATTCTTCATAAAGAGAAAACATAGTCGCCTCCCTACTTCAGATATTTATTTTCCAGAGCTTTAAGATCTTCTGCTTCCAATTCTTCTTTTATTCCGATAACAATTTGGAATAAATAAACCATCACAATTTCAAGTGACGGATTAGAATTATAGAGCTTGTCAAAAGAGCCTTCTTCAAGAAATGAGTCAACGATAGTTTTGACATATTCTTTCTTTTCCTCAAGTGTCGCTGTTTCCTCTTTGAAATTTTCATTGAGCTTCTCAAATTCTTTTTCAAAGTTCATTAAACGTTCAATATTTTCATCTTTCCGATCGAAACGAATTGTAAATGCAATGTTGCCATCACTATCCTTAAAATCAGCATCGATAAAATTACTACGTAATTGAATTGGTTTCATATTTCCTCCTTAAAAAATAAAGGCTAGGAGCATATTTCCTAGCCTTTATTTAGTCTTTTTTACTTTTTTTAGTTCTTTATCCCCAGTTACAGACTGGGGCGCATTAGGGTGTAATAACTTTCTCCACTGGAAGTTGGTTATAAGTAACCTTACATCCAAAAGCTTCATAGTCTGTCGCATCTCCGTCACCAGCTTTGATGTCTGACAAAGTCGCAATTCCTGTCCATTGCTTCTTGCCGTCTGCTGAAATAACTTTATGCCAAACTTTACGATCATCTCCGATTTTATACTTTTTAGATGCTACTAAAGCTTGTGCTGGGTCTTCTGAATCGTAAAATCCTTCAAACGTATAAGCACCAGAAACACCAGTTACTGTTGTTTCTTTAGTACCATCACCGTCATAGAAACCTGTATCATCAGTTTCTTCATCGGTGTCATCTGTTACTCCAGAAATCCATTTTGCAAGTTCCAAGTAATCTTCTTCTGCTGGCTCTGCACCAGTCGTTGTTACTGGGGCAATAAAGTGTGCTCGTAGAGCATTTTTTAAACGTGCCATTTAATCATCCTTTCATATTGAATGTTGTAATTGAAACCTGTATATCTAATATAAAAATGTAATATCCTTGTTCATCTTCGTCATTGATATAAGGCTTATTTGTAATTTTTATTTCTTCAAAATCAAAAGAACCGTCATTACTTAAAAGTAATGATAATCCTTCTAAATGATATTGAATTTGCCAAAGTGTCTTATGGATTTTTTCTTGATCTTTCGACTTCATAACAAATTCATAATTGAGCAATTGGTCTTTTGTACCGTCAAAATATTCTCGTTCTACTTGTCCTCCAGGGAGAGGATATAAAACAAGACATTCTTCTGACTTCAGATAGCCTAAAATACATTTTATAGGCAGGCTATGTATAGAATTCACACTATCGTTGAGTCGTTCAATGAAATCCATTAAATACCTGCTCCCTTCTTGAATGCTTTAGATAATGAACCTCTAAATCTAGACTTTGCTTTTAAATCCCAACGAGGTCCAGTACCAGGAGTGGTGTATTTTCTTCCTTGAAGATAGAACTGTCTCTTAGCATGCTTTGATTCATAAAATACACTTCCCTTTGAAGCATGCACCTTTTGTCTTAATTCTCCTTCTTTAAACGGAACAAAAGGATTCATATCAGCCATTGCTTGATTCGTCATGGCATAAAGTCCACGCTCTAGATTCGGCTTGGAAAGCTTCCTATTTGCTCCCTTTAAATCAACTTTAATAGCCATCAAACAACCTCCAAGCGGTAACCAACTGATTCACCATTTAAAATTAGTTCTTTGACCAAAACAATGTTGTATTCCTTACCTTCAAATACTACTGGAGTATTATTTTCAAATTTGGGTATATTATCACAATAGCGATTAAACATTGTTATGGAGGAGTTTAGAGATTTTTCAGTGGAGTTATTTCCTCCTCTTGAAAAGCTGGAAGCAAGATTAAACCAAACATGACTAATTATGATTTCATCACCGTAAGTTGGTTTCTGATAATCATCTTCTCCTGTTTTTTCTCTATAAGAAATACTATGCGGAAAGGCCATAATAGGCGGTAATTGATAATAACTCATGAAGGTACCCCTCTATACAACAGACCAGTCTCACTCAATACTTCCATCGCATCTTCTGAAATAATCGATATAGTTGTCCCATCATCTGCAAGCCTTGAATTACCATTAGATACGCTAACGCCATCTAGTGACCAAGATGTTGGATTGTTTATATCAGCTGTTGAGACAGCTCCTATGGTTACCATGTACTCTATCTGTAAAGCAATAGCTTTCTTAAATTGAGTTGTACGGAAGTTTATATCAGTTTCTAAATCATGAAACCTATAGAAATTTCTTGTACGAATATCAATAAAATCAGAAGCACGTACTACAAGCCTTTTAAACTCTTCTTCTGTAACTTCTTGATAACCAAACTTTTTATATTCATCATATGTTAAGTAAGCCATAAACTCCTCCTCAAAATAAAAGAGGAGACTATGCTCCTCCGCCTGGTTCTGTCACTGTCACTTCACAAGTTGCTGTTTTACCGTTAACTGTTGTGACTGTAATTGTTGATATACCTGCAGCAACTGCAGTAACTTTACCTTGAACAGGTGTTACCGTAGCGATTGCTGTATCACTTGATGAAAACTGAACAGCTTTATCTTCTGCATCAGTTGGTGCTACAGTTGCTGTAAGTGTTTCTGTAGCCCCTACTTCAAGAGATAACGTTGTTTTATTCAATGTTACTCCTGTAGGGGTTAGTCTTTTGGGGAAATTTTAACTACACGTGATTCATCTACTAAAGCAACAACATAGTGTTGATCAGCATTAAATTTAGTCAACTTATGGTCAATATCACGTTCACGTTCTGCCAATACTGAACGTTTCAAGAATGTTTTCAAAGCACCTGATTTAACAGCAATACCTGTCCCATCAGTAATTTTTTGTGAACGTACAACTTCCCAGCCAAGTACTTCACCAAAAGCACCATTAATTAAAATATTATCTCCTAGCTCAGAAGCACGAGTCCATGAACCTGCTGCTTCTTTACGAAGTTTAGCGGCATCTTTGTAAGACAAGAAAAGTACACCAGTAGAGTCAACATCTTCAAAATTATCTGGTGCATCTACAAAAGTAGCTTCCAATGTATCAATCAAATCAAGATTAATTTCTGAATTTACTTCAAGCGTAGCTGTTTGTGCAGCTGCCAAAATATCATTATCAACTTTTGAAGCAATCGCCATACGAATTTGGCGTTGAGCTTCCTCTTCTGGATCTCCATACCCAGATAATGCAGCTTCATCTGTAATTTTTACACCTTTACCAGCTTTTTTAATAGTGTACGTGTCAGTTTCAGTACTAAGTTTAGTGTAGTCAATTGCTGCACCTTCTGCTACGTCTACAGCATCGCCAATATATTTATATTTAGGAACTGTAATTGTTGAACCAGGTTGTCCTTCTAATGTCGTATCAATTGGAGCAATTCCACTAAATTTAATTGCTTTAGGGAGTTGTGCCGCAATCATAGGAGCCATAATTTGTGGGTCTACCAAATTTTCAAGAATTGTAATTTCATTTGCCATTATTTTACCTCTTTTTCTATTTTATGAGCTGCGCAAAAACTTCTGGTTGTTCTGCTTTTAATTTTGCTGCTTCTTTATAAGACATTTTAGACAAGTCATAAGTAGCTGCTGGAGTCGCTGACGGATTTCCACCAGCGACAATTATTGGTTTTGCAGGTTCATCTGCTTTTTGAAATAAGTAAGGCATTGTTTCTTTGAATGTTGCTATTTGATCATCAAGTCCAGAAATTTTACCATCGTCTTGAATAATGATGTTCTCTAAGTTCACTTGACTAAATAACAAGTCACTGTTCACAGTACCTGAGTCTTTCAATGCAAGTTTTACTGCATTCGTTTTTTGCATACTAGCAAGATCAGCGTTGAATTTTTCTTCACGTTCTTTTGCATTCTTAACAGCCTCATCAAGTTGTTTCTGCAATTCTTCAGCACTTAGATTAGACTTCTGAGCCTTTTCTAAATCACCTGTGAGTTGATCAACTTCTTCTGCTTTCTTGTTGTATTGTTCTTTGCTCACAAATTCTTTCGGAATCTCTGCACTAATTTCTTTATGAAATTCTTCAGCATTGAACTTCCCGTCTGTATCTGTGTGCTTTGCGATAATGGCTTTAATATCCATTTTCTAACCTCCATAGTCTTTTATAGCGGACACTTCCCGCTTTGGATTTTGTTTTTGCCTTTTATAGCTAGGCGAGCTATGCCCTGTATAGGAGTCGAACCTACAAAAAAGAGAAAAAATTTTTTTCACTTTTTCCACTCAGGGTATAAGAAAAGCGCCTATACAAATAAACGCTTAATTGTCATATCTAAAATCTTTTAGCAAAGTATCTAAAGGGGTGTAAACTTTTTCTCGTTTATAGTTCCTTGACAAATATTCATTGCTATTAACCAGTTTTCTTATAGCTGCTTGAGTAGCAGTTATGCTATTTTGCCATGATTGAGCACCTAATTTATTTCCCATCGCTTCAGAAACCATTTTATTTTTCTTGAATTTAACTATTCTTCGCTCAAGCTCTCGTTGTCTTTTTTGTAAAGCAGCAACCTTGTCATTTTCTTCTTTATCAAATATTGGTTGATTATTAGTATTTACACCAGGTATAAAAGGAATCCATGCATGGCGGCAATTCACACCTCTATGACCTCCTGCTTCACCATAATCAGCTTTCCAATAAGGATCATAAATACTTTTATATTCAGAGTTTATTGGAATATTTTTCCTTAAATCTACAACATGCCCTTGGATAAGAGAACAAGCTAACCTTGAGCCCATATGACTTGTAACTACTACCGTATTTACTCCATATTCAGTCATTCTGGAAGTTCTAAGCTCATTATATGTATTTCCCATAGTTGACTTTAAAACTGTCCTCACATAGCGTTCAATAGACCATGTATGACCTCCTTTATCAATAAAGGTAGATTTAATTCCTTGCTGAGCCCATTGTTGAACGGTTCTCTCCAAAGCTTCTTCAAAAGTAAAAAGCCCTGTATTAAAGGCTGCTACAGTTTTATTAATAATGTCCGTATAAAGCTTTGATAATGCTGAGCCATATCCATAATTAGTTGAAAGAAGCGTCTGATTAACATAGTTGTTCAAATCACCCCACGCTTGATTATAGTAAGCCCTCAACACTTCATCTATATTATTAGGTAGTAGTTTTAAATGCAGCCCTGAAGCTACTAATTTGTCAATGTCCTCAATGGTTGAATGACCTAAATTATTGAACATTTTTCTAACTTCTTTTTCAGAAACACCAGATACTTCTGCAATTAGTTTGGCGGTTTCTGAATTAAATAAATGCAACTCCCTTAATTTTTGCAGTTGCCAGTCCACAATATTATCAGAACCTTTATTTAAACGTTGAATCACTAAACGTAATATTTCGCCTTCTAATGACTGATAAAGATGAGCCATATTACCACTCCACAAATCAATTTGATGCGGTGTAACAGCCATTTTCCGCCTCCTTATTTAAGGTATCCAGGTACATTTGTGCCTTTGTCAATTTTATCTTCCTCAATGGATTCAGAATCTATACCTTCAATTTCATCTTGTATTTCTTTCAATATTTCCTTTGCTTGTTTTTCTGTAACTCCTTGAATCTTTTGAATCGCAAGTTTCTTAGAAATCAACCCTAACGTTGTCAATTTAGCATAATAATCTGCTTTCGAATCTTGTGATTGGAAAACCCCATCATCAAAATCAATATTGATCCCAAAATCATACTTACCATCATATATTTTGTATGATGTCGCAAGCTCAAAAATAGTAACAACTAACTCTTTTAATGCTTCTTCTACAATCAAAACATTGTCCGAACGAGTGGCAAAAGTTTCAGAGTTTTCACTGATAATTTCTGTTGCGGTCTTAACAGACTGCCCATCAAAAGAGAAGGTTCCAGAACTAAAACCCGTTTGAAGCTCAATTGTGCGTAAAATAAAGTTGATTGAATCAATAAATTCTGTAGAACGTAAAGATGGCGCAAATTCATCTATAAAAGGTTCCTCAGATTTCATACGTTGGAACACACTGGTCTTAGAATCAAATCGCTTAATCGGCATACCTTGTTCATTGTATCTGAACTTGAAGAAATCATCTGAAGCAAGAATCTTTCTACCTGCCTCTTCAATTTCTCGCATGAACTGATCATACTTTTCGTTAATATCAATCAGTTGGCGCTTTGCATTGTCAATAATCCCTAAGCTCAATGGACTTGAAATATTAAAGTTATTCTTCCCTGCAAGTTTGATATAAACAAAAATAGGACGAGTAAAATGTTCCATATATACTTCATCTTGCAAGTTTTCATACTTAGCTAACGAATTTAAAGGAACTCTAATACCAACTTTCTCCTTATCCTCTGAACGATACAGTTCATTTCGGATAAAGTATTTGCCACTTTCCCATTCATGAAATTCTAAAAGCGTATAGCGTACTGTCTTTTTACCTTCTGAAACTTGAGTTACCGTTGCAATAGCAGCTTCGCTTATATCATTAGTATTCGATTCTAAGGGATAGAATGTATCAGCTCTACAATAAGCAATTTTGATTGTATTATTTGCTTCATCATAATAAGGTCGAAGAACTAAACCACCGATAGCATAACCTGCTTCTAATTCTTCTCCAAAGTTTTTACGGAACTTATTGCTTTTAAAAATTTCTTGCAAGAATTCATTTGCTACTTTATCATCCACACTAATTGAGCAACCATCATTAAAAACAAGCTTTGACAACTTTTTAGCAACAACTTTTGATACATTTAACGAGTGAAAATCACGTTTAACAATCTCTCCTTCGCTGTTTAAGTATTCAACCTGTCCAAAGATATTTCTATAGATTCTTTTATTCTCTTGGATGCGAAGATATTCCGAAGAATCAATGGAAATTTTGGGATGGTCTGTAATTTCATTCAATGATTCAATTCTTCCCATAATTACGCCCCCTTTTCTAAACATGTTTTTTAGTCTTTCAAACATTGGTCACCTCCTAAATCAAGTATGTCACTGTGAAGTAATTGACTGCATAGCGTAACTCATCACAAGCATGATTATTTTTATCCACTGGTAAACCATTTGGAGTTCTAACATATAAACCAATTTCTTTTATTAGATTATAGTGGTCATATTCCCCATCTAAATCGTACAAAAAAAGAGCACCTTTCTCAAAAGCATTCTGCACTCTCTCAATGCCAACTTCAATTTTTAAACCGTTACTTGATACTTTGTCTCGACTATTATTATTTGCCTTATCCGTAGAAATGCCAATCAAATCCAATTCTTCTCGCAACGTTTTACATGCTGGGTCAACAAAGAAGTAATTCCAATGAGGCATTTCTGGCCATTTATCATAGCACCATGATACAAATTGTTTTATTTCCTTAGCATAAACTGACATTGCCTTTGTCTGGCCTGTATCCGTCCCGCTGTGATAATAATTCGCCATGCGGTACAAATAATACTTACCTTCATGAAAAGTAACGACATTAAAGGCACAGGTGGTTGCATCAGCTTGTCCACCATCTGCTGTAAAATAAGTTTCTATGACTCGTCCTTTCAAGCTATTTGTCATATGTTTTTCTTCATCAAACATGGAGTAAATAACACCTTCTGGCATCACTCGCTGTCCTAACCAGTCACGCTTATAAAGATAATCGGAAGTTTTTGATTGTTCTTCCCACATTTTCAAACGTTGTCCAGTAAGAATAGGATTGTCCGTCGGTCTCCAATGTCTAAAACGATAGGTTCCTGTCTTTTCAAACTGACTTAATAACTCAAGATTTGGGTGATTGGGTGCTGGTGGATTCTGTTCACCTAAGTGAAACCTAAGCTTACTTGCTAAGGTCCGTCTAAATGCTTCGGAAATAACTTCTTTATTTAAAAGGTTGTATTCTAAAAAAGCAACAGTACCAAATGACATCCCTGTAATAGCACCAACAGCATTTACTTTCCCTCCACCTTTATAGTAGATACGCTTTTCATTACCATGTCCGAAGTTTATCCAAAGGTGATCGCCGTTTTCATTGTGCCGTATCTCTGAGTTATCCGCAAAGATATACATTAACCCAAAGCCCTCACCGTCAATGAACATGCGGTAAGCTTGTTCTTGATTATAAGCAAGGACTAAATGGTCACGATCTGGCGATTGTGCATAAATACGTGCCATCTTAAAAATATCACTGTTTGTCTTTCCTGAACGAATTGTGCCTTCATTCATTTCAAACTCAATCCCTGTAATATCTGCTTTGATATTCTCTGCTTGTTTAGGGCTAAAAGCAATCATTATAAATCACCTTCTCTCCTTTCAACAATAGGAACTTCAACAAGCGCTTTAAGTAATTTATTATTTTTAATATTACCACTAAGTTTATTTGCACTGTCAATAAGTATTTTTGCTTTCGCTTCAGTAGCATTGGCTTCCGCAGTAATTTTTCTAAGCTGTTGCTCCATGAGTTTATCATTATCTGGGTAGCGTTTAAGAAGTTCTTTCATAGCTTGTATTTGTGTCTTAAAGTCAGGAGTTTTTTCAACTTCTGCATAACCTTCTGCATTGGACACTACAACTGTTTCTGTTATCTCTGCACTAGCTATTAGACTAAGCCTTTCAAGTATCTCCTGTGCGCTCATAATACGCTCAGAAGCGAGCTTTTCCATTTTTTCATCTATATATTTTTTTATGCCAACATTTGCCAACAATTTATAAGCACTAGCTCTAGCGTAATTCTTTGAATATCCAGCTTTTATAGCTGCTTCTTCAGCATTTCCTAGTTCAATATAATAATCAGCAAAATCCTGCTGCTTCTTAGTTAGTTTCATACCTCCCTCCTTTAGATATGCAAAAAAGCCGCCATTTCTGACA
>ERZ1034915.1061-NODE-1061-length-16221-cov-657.547755_pt1 | contig 16221 bp, 29 predicted proteins | sample MGYA00520592_ERZ1034915 | MGnify/ENA primary metagenome ERZ1034915 (study PRJEB33766, sample SAMN09781787) | gut metagenome | biome: gut microbiome | host: Homo sapiens | place: Madagascar | study: EMG produced TPA metagenomics assembly of the PRJNA485056 data... | reverse complement strand
TTATGAGACAGATTATAGCACACTATTTTGTGTCCACTTTTATAGTATAGCTCCAGACTCTGGAACATTTTTAAAGAGTTGTAACCAAGGATGTCCTTCATAAGTTACAATTTCAGTTGTTGCGGTATAACTGTCAGATTTTTCATTAACTTTCACTTCTACATTTTCTTGAGTAAAATCAATTTTCTTTACAGAAACAACATTCTCATGATCTTTGACAAGAAGTTCCAAATCTTTTGATATTGACCGTTTTTCTAGAATTTGGAACGTTTGTGTTTGAATACTTGTACGTTGAGTGACTGAAATTGGTGTAAGCATACAGAAGAGTATCGAAAAGGCTATTATCAATAGAACGCCCATAGAAAAAATAAACTCTCCTCGACTATAAGCAAAATCGGTTTCCCTTTGAACAACATTCAGAATAAAAACGAAAATAAGGCACAAACCTACAGCAACAAGCAATACCCAACCCAGATGACTGATATTATGAAAATCAAAATGAAGAGGAGTCGTAGTTATCTGTTCTTTACTCATCTTCTTTACTCCTCCAATTCACCGCCATAAATCAGTGCAACTGCAATCTCGGTTGGGTGACAATCATTCCCTTCATCTCGCCATGCTTTAAAATCTTCTGAAACTGGAAGCCACTTTTTTTCTGAAAATTGAGTACAAAACAGTTTTTTTACCTCTACTTCATCATAAGCAAGTATGAACATTTGAAGATAAAAATCATTGATTTCTTCGCAAAATTTCTTAAAGTGTTGAATACGCTCAATCACTACTCGGGGTAAATGTATTTCTGGTGATCGGAAACTTCCTTTTTCGTCAATTACCCATCCTAAAATATTTCCCATGGTTATTTTCAATCGTTCTATTTCATCCATTTCATCATAGTTTTCAATAATTTTTAATGTCATTATTTTCCTCCATTAATTCACTAACCGAACAATCAAAAACTTGAGCAATACTTTTGTATTCATAAGTTTTACGAGGTTGAGGTGCTGTAATATTTTCACCCTCAATCATACGTATCGCATTTTCAAAATGTAAGATAACACCCATACTTGGACGTTTTTTCTCTTGATACCATGCAGCCTTTTCCGCAAGTTCTCGAACTGTCATCCCTTCCATTTCACGTAGAAGTTGTAGTTTTGTTTTTGTCATACTGTCCAATCCTTTCTAAAATCTCTTCACGGCTCATGCTTGCATAAGGTTCTGGAATCTGTGGGTTGAGTGTGGCGCTGATTTCTTTAACACGTAATTTGTATACAAATAATACATAGCCCAGTTTTAATTTATTGAGCGCTGGTACTCTAATTTTCTCTTCCTTAATTTCTTTTAAAACTGTATCTAAAAGCTCTATCATTTCAAGTAACTCGCTTATTTCTGGATTCACTCCATCACCTCAATTCTTTCACCATAACCTATGAAACACTTTTGAATAAATCTATTTTTTCACAATCAAAACTTGGCAATACCTGCTCAATTGCTGCTTCATAAAATGGCTTATATATTTCAAAACCATAAGAATGACGCCCATTCTTTTTAGCTGCAAGAAGTGTCGTTCCGCTACCTGCACAAGGATCAATCACCACATCTCCTGGATCAGTAAATGTTTTGATTAATTTTTCGAGTAATTTAACTGGTTTTTGTGTAGGATGAACCTTCGGAACTTCCTTAACGCTATCACGTTCCCATTCAAACCAATTGAGAATCATCTTTTTACCTGTTTCTTCTTGTTGCCAAGCATTGTTAAACTTAGGTAACTTATCACGATAGAAAACTACAGCGTACTCTGTTGCACCAACAATTCTCATATTTGCTTTTAAAGCTTGTGCACTTGTTTTTTAATAAACACTAACGGATAACTGTTTTTAAATCCATACCGCTTTGCGACTTCAATCAATGGAGCCATCTGCTCAAAAGAACAAAACATTATCATAGCTGGAGCTTTTCCTCGTTCTTTAGGTTCTTTAATAAGCAATTTACTGCAAAAGTGCATATACTCCACAAGATTAAAGTTCTTATCACTTGGGAAAAACTGTTTGCCTGCTTTTGACGACTCCCCTTTTTTGTTATCACCACCAACATACCAACTAGGGTTACTTGCAAAAGCATTCTCCCCCAGATTGTACGGAATATCCGCAATCACAAGCTGTGCACGCGGAATATTGTATTTTTTTCTATTTTGAAAATTATCATTATACAACTCGCACTTTATTTTCATTTTTCCACCTCAATTTGCTCATAACTTCCAGTATCCATGCTGTCGATTTCTTGTTGAGTGAATTTCTTAGCATATTTTTTATCAGTTATCAAAGCTCCCTCATCATCTAGATATAAATCAGAGTATACAGTGTCTCTATTTTCTAGATTAAAAAGCTGCTTGTTAAATTTCAGATAAAACCGCTTCTCCTTGGCTACTGTGTAACCATTAATCTTTAATTTAAGGAGATGATTAATATTCATTCCTATGTCCGCATATCCAGTTTGTTTTTGCGACCACTCAATAATTTCTACTGGAAGATCACCGTTAATCATATAAGGTGGTTTTCTATCTAACCATTTCGCCACAAACTGTGGAACTTCGGGAAGATTTGACTGTTGCGAATCTAACTGAGATTTAAGGGCTACGATTTGTTCTTGTTTTTCTTTAAGTAACTTTTCTGCTTCGCATTTCAAAATGTATTCATAGCTTGCTTGGTTATTGGCTTGACATTCTAAATCTCGGCTTTTCTCTAATTCTTGTTCAAGATATTCAATGTATTCTCTATGCTCACGCAATATCTGCGCATTTTTCTTATAATTCTCTTGAACGGCATTAGATAACTCTTTTAAAAGATTATCTTTATAGCTTAATGGGCTTAAACTTGTCGTCCGTGGTTTTTTGACTTTTTCTTCAAACATTATTCATTCCTCCTCAAATATCAAACGGATCATAATCAGGGTCGTTTTCCATAGACCAGCAAGCACTAGCTTCCCACATGTCTATATGGCAAAGCCCACATGTGTCACAAACTGTTTCAGGATGGCAATGATGGCATTCCATACAATCACAATCTATGATACTTTTACACCGTTCACAAAGTGTCACCTCTTACCAACTTGCACAGTTTGGGCAAAGGCCATTTTCTGCTTCTTCCGAGTATTTTGCGCCACACATGTCACATTTCTTCATTCTAAACCTCCTATATTTCTTGGATCTCTTGGATCTCTTGGATCTCTTGGATCTCCTATAATCAATTTAATTTCATAAGCAAAAAACAGACGAATCACTTGTATAACAAACACAAAGAGCCACAGCCAAAAAATAAATCCCTTACCATAATCTCTTAACATTAAATTTCCTAGTAACAACAAAGTCAATAATTTATCTCCTAACATGAAATGAACTTATTCCTCCTGCTCTTCTTCAAACTGTAACACCCATTGCTTTCCTTTCGTGACATGATTCAATACTTTGTATTGGTCACCATAAACATCAACGGCGACAACCCCAGTAAAGCGATTTTTTGCATAACTCATTCTTCCAATCTCTCCATCAATAACGAAGATATAATCACGTTCAACTTTCGCATACTCTTGCATTTGTTCTGCCGTATAAAGTTTTGGAAACTCTTCAACTTCTTGAGCATTTTCACGAGCTAAACCTCTGTCTATAAAATAGCTATAAGCTCTTCCATTCTCATAGACAACGAAATCTTCTGGACTTACAGGTTGAATATCTTTTAACTTTTTCATTTCACTTCCTCATAACACTTTTTACACAATAATTGATGGTCTACCGTCGCAAGTGCCGTACCTTTGCGGCACTTCTCGCATGTGACAACTTCTTTTTTAATCGCCATATTCTAATCTGACCTCACATTCATAACAAATTTGATAAGGTTGATCAGGAATAACATCCTCTTTTGGAATTTCTCGGCCACACAATTTACATCTCATTTTTTAACTCCTCATCTATTTTCTTTTTCATCAATCTTCGTTTTTCACGTGGAATAAATATACGCATTTGGCTTTCTGTAAACCCTACTTGAATTTTGTTTTTATCTAAAACTATAGGGGCTCGTAAAAACTCTGGATTACCGATTAAAAAATCAACCGCTTCATTAAAAGATTTTCTATAAATAAAAGCACGAACGTGTTTCGCCCATGCTGTATTACTTCTAATAAGAATATCTTCAAAACCATTTTCAGTTAAAGACAAAATTTTTACCAACTCTTCTCGAGTCATGTTTCTTATAGATTTCATTTTATAGCTTATAGAAAAGCCATCCAACCACATTCTTGCTTCTCTAGAGCTACTACAATTCGTTTCCATAAATAGTGTTAACATTTTTATATCTCCTTATATTTATATTAGCGGATAGCTTCCGCGAAAACTCAAGTGTTAAACTTGAATAAGCACGCTGTGGATTAGTTTATATCTCCAATCGCCAGACGATTTCAAAAAGGCTCTAACCACAGCTTTTTGTGTACATTGGTCATACGTTTAATAACGCTAAGACGGTTTATATAGTTTATCTTTTTAAACGGTGTCTTTATAAAATTTCTTTCGTTTTCTTCTCAAATGCAAGAGATACAAATATTCTTCTCTAGGCAAATCACTGTATTTTTTCTTATAAGAAAATAACCTTCTCCTTTGAGACATTTGACGACAAGCATCTGTAGGCGCATAGATATAGACAGAATAAATTTCTTCTATCATTTTATATGTTTCTAATGCTTTGATATCCTCTTTTAACATCTCTTGCATCGCTTCTGACAATATCCCTAATTCTTCCCTCCATTCTTCACGTTGTTGCTCTTTTTCTTTTCGTATTTCTTTTTTTGTTATAATAATTTTAACTCCAACAAAGAGGAAAACTAATGTTAAAAAGAATAAACAACCTAAAAAAATATTTTTTTCAAACATCTTCTGACCTTTCCACTCACTATCTCATTTTAATTGAAAATATTTTAACAGACCCCCAAAAATCTTATAATGAAAAACAAAAAATTATTCAAAAAATATTAAAACTCATCACTAACAAAATACAAATAAAGCTTAATGAAGCTGTTTTATTTTATGGTACTCTCGAAAATCATTCTAAAACCGATATTAAAATACATCAACCTGACAAAGATATTCCCTTTCTTTTTACAAAAAATCTTGAGTCAGTTCCTCCTCAATCCTTCTACATAAATAAAGCTCCGTTTTTTAGCTATGTATGGAATGACAGTCGTATTTTAAAGACATTTTCTATCATCGGAGAAAAAGGGTTTGATTTTAGAAAGCAAGAAAACCCAGAAAATATAGTCATACACCCCTTAGGAATTGTTGTAGGTTTTGGAAATAATCACTCTTCAAATGCTGGATTACTTGATAAAAGTGACGAAAGCAAAATCAATTACACATTAACACTTACCGAAAATCAGCTTTCTGAAATTCTAAAAAATTCTAAGATAAGCTATGAATGTAATGAAATAAAACTTTTACTCGAAATTGCTCAACTCTTTATTTCCTACGACTTCTCTATTAAAATTTAATCTTAACAACAAAGCTTTTTTAATTTCATCTTTTTTTCAAGCCATTACAACGAAATAACACGCAAGGCTTTTCGTATTTTTGTTGATGAGAGAAACAAGTATTTTCAAGATACATTTGTTTCACTAGTTTCGTATTCCCTACGCCTTTTTCTCCTATACAACTACAAGAAAACTCTATGCCATTATGCCTTTTTTATTCATACTAAATTCCTTTCATGGTGAACTGTATTTTACTTATAATAAATTTTAAGCTCTTGAAGAAATAATGGTATGATCAACGCACACCACAATAAGAATCTACATACTTTTCCTTCTTCACTCCCATCTCCCACGTATACTACATATGTCACTATACATAACACTACCAAAAGTCCCCAAAACATTATTAACTCCTTTCCACAGCAAGTGAATTTACCTACAACTTACTGTTTTTTTTAACATACCCAAGAAGCCGAACCTTGAATTTATAAATAACATCATCTAAAATATAGATAAAAAATATCTTTATATTAAAGAAAGGAAAAGCCATGAATTATACAATCCTTAAAAATTCTTCATCTCGTCCTTTTCGCTGTTTAAGATGTAACCAAAAATTTGACCCTATTCTCGTCAATAACGGACTTCCTGCGTTATTTTGCGTTAAGTGCTGGAATAATTATCCTGCAATCTGTCATAAAATTTTAAATAAACAAAAAATGAGGAGATAACAAACGTTCTCTCAATAATTTCGAAAAAAGTTCTGTCAAATCCTTCATTGCTTTTTCTATTTCTTCTTCATTTTTTTCCACAGGTACTGGACTTATTCCCGTATTACAATTGATCATTATAAACCACTGTACAGCCAAATAAGAAAGTTGTTCTTGCGTAAAACATGGTCTCTCTTTTTCATCTTTATCAGGTAAAGTTTCATTTCTAAATTCCGCTGGAATTTTAAACGGATTAAAACGATCAATAGAAATTTCACCTTGTGGCGACTCATAAAAATCAATGCTCATTGTATAACGAGAATGATTTTCCCTTAACGCCATCAACTGTTTTTGCGCTTCAATTTCATTTTCTAATAGATTCACTTTCTTCCCTTTCTAGTAAGTGAATTGACCTACAACTTACTCTTTTCTTTTTAAACATGCCCAAGGAGTCGAACCTTGAACATGTATGAACTTCTCTAAAAGATTTTCACCACCCTTTATTTTTTAAAGCTGTATATTCAATGCTTTTTGTCCCATGCCATAAGCACGTCTTCCAACTGATTCCAATTGATTATTGATATTATAATAGTTTTTAAGAATACCATTGATAGCTTCAAAATCTGAGCCTGTCATGACATCCTTATTCGCTTTAAGGTAAGCATTCAACTCCCCTGCGACTGTCCAAGCCTCCTCATATTTTTTGGAGGTCATCAATTCTCCAAGTTTTTGAATTTTATTTTGTGCTTCTTTTTTATTGTATCCCATGAAACTTCCTCTTTTCTTTTTTATTTTTTATTTTTTTCACCCTCCCCTGTAGAAAAGCCTTCATAGAGAAGTTCATCATATTGCTTCATATACAAGTTAATAAAGTGAAGCCGTTGCTTCACCGTATATTTTTTCGCTTTTTCAAGGTAAGCTCTTGCTTCCTCACTGTCTGGCGCATAATGGTGTGCACATAAGCAGTCTATTTTTAATTGTAACAGTCGACACTCTGGAAGAGTGACACGCTGTGCCATATGTTCTCTTAGGCGCAAAGAATATTCACGTCGTTTCCTTTGTTCTTCACGTTTACTCATCTTGAGTCATCCCTAAAGCTTTCAAGAATTGACGGCCTTTCGCTGTACTTTGCGCTTCATAACGGAATTCCTTATTTTTTAAATACTGACTTTCTGCTTCAATACGCTGTTCATCTTCTTCTGTGAATTCATAATCTTTGATAGAGTCCATCAAAAAATGTTGGCCTGTATTCTTATTGACCGCATATTCGATACTTAACTCTCTCAAAAGTTGTCGTGCAATCCAGCGGCGTCTTTTTTCTGGAGAAATTTCTCGAGGCTCTGTCACAAAACTATAGTCTTTAAAAATTCCTAACACTTCCAACCATTCTCGATCGGTATCACCTTCTTCATCAAAAACAGTCAGATATTTCGCAATTATCGCTCCTGCAATATAATAAAGGTCTCCATCCTCAAAAGCAAAATCATAAATCACTTGTTTGGCACGGTCATGTGTTAAACGCACCTCATAACGATTTTTATAACCATAAATGTTATGGATTTCTTCTAAAGGCAAGCCTTTTTTCAAAGCTTGTTCCTTATCTTTTTCATAGAATTCAAAAGAAACTGAGCCATTTTTTTGCCCAAAAGCCAAGGACAAACCTTTAGATTGAAAAAGACCATCCACTCGTGCAAAGGCTTCATGAGGTTCAAAATTTCGGAATAAACTTCTCACTTTTCCTTGTCTCACTCTTTCCCAGAGTTTAAACAAGTCATAATTCCCTTCTGAACTATAAAGTTCATCTAAAGCAATGTCAATGCGAGGAAAACCAAGAAAATTATTAGCTAAAACTAAATCTTCTTTCCCATTCACCCGTGTTGCCTTTAAGGCATATTGCCAACAGTCTTTAAAGAAAGCTTGCCATGTTCTTCCTTGTTCTTCTAAAAAGTATTCAAACAAACGACAGCCCTCACCTGTCATCTCTACAAGAACACCCATATCAATATTCTCTTCAGAATGTTCATCTTCAATTTGATAATAAACTTTAATATTGCCGTGCTCAATACGACAAGGATAACCCTGACCACCGCCACGGCCTGGATTAAATTTATCCAAAGGAATCTGAAGCAACTGCTTCACTACTTTTTCATACTGAAAGGTTTTTAAACGCACCCTCAGATAATCAATTTTCACTGTAACATTTGCTTTAGATTTCACATTCAGGTAATTGATAAGCTGAGCTTCTTTCTCAGCACTTAACGACTTACGCCCATTTTCTACAGCTGAAATATAACCTTTTGACACACCTATAATTCTTGCGGCATCTTGTTGAGATAACCCGAACGATTTACGTACACTTAAGAGATCCACAACTTCCCCTTTCTTCTTTTTCACGTGTATACCGCCGAAACACCTACAAACACTAAGGTTTCAAGCTGGTATACTACTCACAACCCGTGTTACCAAACGGGTTGTGAGCGAAACTTGTGTAGTGCAGACGGAGTCTGCACTACACCTCTTTCTAATGGCTCTTTCTTTCGCGCTCAAACGCGACTTCACGCCAAGAAAAAACCATAAATTTGTACGGATCTCCGCCTCACACTCGCTTTGGGGCTTACGCCCCACGCTCGTCACATCGGCGTTTCTCCTACAATTTATTGGTCTTTTCTTGGCTATCGCTTCTTTCGCCACATCAAGAAGAGCCAAAGACGAGGCGTTTCAATAGCGACTGACAATTTCTGACACAAGTTCTGTTAAAGGTAAAGCACTTGTCTCCTTATGTTTAAGGATTTCCTCAAACAACTGCTTTTCTTTGGAAGTATAGTCTTTTCCTTCAAACTCGTAATCATTTTCCACAAGCTTAGATTTTATCTTCTTCAACATTCTTACATTGGAATTTAATTCTTGAGCCATTTCTTCTAACGTATAGCTCTCTTTTAGGGAAGGGCTACTTATCTGTAAAGTATCTTTTTCAATTCGAGGTAAGACTTTAAAATCCATATAAAAACTATAAGTCTTTGGATCAGGTAAGAGAGGTGCATAAAATTCTTTTGCACTTCCGCCAAAAATACCATAATAGCCACGCCCAAAAATCTTTTCTCCACTTTCCCCATCTTTTTCAATATATTTGAAATGTTTATTTTTATTTTCTTCTCCAAAAAGAACATCATAAGAAAATTGAGCTAAGCGCCCAACAGAAATACGTGTCATGATATTATCTTTAATTGTGGTAGGCAAGTCATCTGCTTTCACATTTTGTGTGGCAATAATGACATAAACCCCTGCTTGCCGACCTTTGAGCACAATTTGTTTTAAAGCACTCATGGTCTTTGAAGCATCCACACAACTGCCATAAGGGAGATCTTCTAAAGCAGAAACAAAAGAAGGAAATTCATCAATCATAATAAAAAGAGGCTTCAAACTGTACTTATAAAAAGCGCCCAGTTCTTCCTCTCCTTTTGCTTCTGACTGCTCACGCATCATTGCATAACGCTGGTCCATTTCTTCTTTTAAATCGATAAGACGTTGTCCCATCTCTTCTGTTTCATACGTGACACGCCCCTGAAGGACATTTAAATTTGACAGTGGAACAAAATCTGCTTGTTTAGGGGCAAGAATTTCAACAACACCTATCCTCAATAAACCGACAAGTAAAGAACGTAAAAGAACGGTTTTACCGCCTCCCGTCCCCCCTGCGATAAGTAAATGAGGATTATGTACAAAATCCCAAAAAACACCTTCCCCAAGTTTTACACCTTGTTCAACTGTAGCGACCACCTCATTGCCTAAAATACGACCACGTGCAGAATCTATTGCATAAGAGTAAATCACATAGCCTTTTTCATCTGATGTGCCCATGAGATCTCCTGAAAACATCGTTTCAAGAACGCCACCTAATTTTAGAAACTGTTCTTGAAATTTGATTCCTTCAAGTTGAAACTTCACATGTAGCGCATATTTTTCCTGTTTGAGATAAACTTTTGGAAAATAGATTTTAGGTTTTCTTTGTGCGCTTGAGCGCACTTCTTTTGTGAAATAAAAATTATTTTGATACATGAAGCGCCACAAAAGAAATTGTCTATTTTTACGGATAAAGAAAAAACTCTTCACCAAGAGCTTACGATACATCCAATAAGAGAATATAAAACCAACAAGGACAAGTCCAGCTGAAAGCCCTAAAACAAGGGCAACTTTGGCTTTACCATAAAGCAGATAGAGGGCAACACTTGCACCCCCAGTCAATAAAAATACAGGAACAGCAACAAGAGCATACAATCTTAAAGGAATGCGACGGTCACGCTTTTTTAAACGGTGACCTTTTGGAAACAATTTATTCATGTTTCCCTCCTATCCTTTATTTATTTTTGGACTTAGACTGTTCTTCCTGTGTATTTGCACGTGGTGGTTCAGCGTTCGTATTGACATTAGAATTTGAACCTGTCACAACTTTAACACCAGATGCCTTCAACGGGAAAGTCAATTTAGAAATCTGTTGTACACGTCCATTACGCCCTTCTTCTTCTTGTGTGGATTTATACACCGAAGCGGTTAATGGTTCAATGAGCTCAATTTTACTCCGGAAAGGGATAGTGTCTTCGTCAAAGTCAACAGGAACTTTAATATCAATTGGCTTTGGATAATTGGGAGAAGAAACCATAATATATTTCTCTGCCACTTCTCCTGTTGGCACAGCTTTTAAAGTACCTTGCGCATTTTGTTCCTCAAATTTTTGACCATCTTCATCGACATATACCATTTCTGGAATATTTTCATGTCCCAAATAAACGATTTCTCCTAAAAGTTTTTTAGGGTTTTGAGTAAATGTGCGGTTAAACTGATTCAATCCATATTTTGCCATCTTATTGTCCTCCTTTAATTTTTACTTCTTTCACACGTAAAGCCATTTGATTCTTCGTGATACCATTCTCACGATAATTAAAATCAATGAGTGTAGGCACTTGATTTTCAACTTCTATTTCAACAAGCCCTCCCATAACTGCTTTTCGCAATTCGTCTTTTTTAGGCACTTTTCCAAAACATACCACATGGAAATTTTTCTCTCCATCACCTGCGGCTGAAAATACCGTATGTTCTGGCATTTCTGCTGTACGGGCTACCGTTTCATATTCAGGCATCACATAAACTTTGCCGTCTTTTGTCAACTCTGTTAACTTTTCTACTGGAATTTCTGGTAATTGCATCTTTTTTCCTCTTTTTCTTTCTATCGAATTTTGATATTTTCAACATTTTCTACGATAAACTCTCGTAGTTTTTTAATGTCTTGTAAGACATCTTGAGAAGATGGTGTCGTCATTTGTGCCACTTGCTCTTCAATGTCTTCTAGTTTTGTAAGAAGCAGATCAACAAGACTTGTTTCTTTTTCTGAATCATACACAACTTCTAAAGCTTCCACGAACTCCGCTAAACTGTGCACCACTACAGGTTTAACTTGTCGAGCTTGTGCCCGTTTTTTTCGAATAAGTGCTGCTTCAGCCAAAATACGTTCTTCTTCAGCTAAAACAAGTTCCATATCCTCTCCCATCACTTCATCCAGTGAACAGCCATAATAAGCCATGCCTTCTTCACGCTCTTTGCGCTTAGCCTGAACCCATTGTGCTTCTGCAAGCTTCACTTCTTCTTGAAGTGAAATGTCTTTACCTTCTGGCATAGAATACCTCTTTTCTTTTTAATTTTGATATTTAACGTCATCACTGACTATGTTGCTGGCAAGACTCGAACTTGCATTAAAAGATTGAAAAGCTTCCGTAATAACCCTTATACGACAGCAACAAAAAAAGAGGTTTCCCTCTTAAAATACCTATGTTATATACAACTTATTAAATAAAAGGAAAAAAATAAGTATGCATATTAACGACTATTATTATCATAAAACCGACTTATATAAACTTGTAATGCTTATGAAAACAAAAGGATGGGTTGTAAATTCTTATACACCTCACGATGGAAAATTTTTAATTGTAGCCACTCAAGAAGTCGGAGACAAAACTGGAACCCCTAATAATTACATTAAAGAACTTTATAAATTTGACCCCTACTCAAAGCGCAACTCTCCTTTCTCATCATAACTCACATTCGTCACATTATTACACCCCAATAAAATAAATGCTTCATTTTTACTGGCGATCTCCCACCCCTCAGATAAAAGGCGCTGAATTTCTAATTGATAACCTTCCTTATTATCAAAGCCATAAACTCTTTTATATTTTTTCCCTGCCTCTGAAAAACTATTTTCAAGTTGTTCTGCCGCTAATATCTCTTCATTCGTAAATTCTATTCCATCAATACTTTTTGTCATACTCTTCTCCTTAATTTTTAATAACTTTATTTTTTAAACATCATCACTGACCATGTGATTAACAGGAGTCGAACCTGTATCTCTTGTAAGCCTACCCTCAAAAAACTTACAAGTGTTTTACCTTTGGCCGAAAGGAGTAAAAACCTTTAAACTATAATCACAAAAACCCTATAGAAACTTCTATAGGTCAAGACTATTTCTGAAATAAAAAAACTCTTTCCTAACTAAGAAAAAAGAGCCTTAAAAAATTACCTATACTTATTATAACAAATTCTAGAAAGAACTTGTATGAACTACCAAAAATTAGCTGATAAACTCAATCGTTCCTATAATACCATGCGAAAATGGCGATTATGCGGATGAGGTGCTCTGGAATCTTTATGAGAGAGGAAAGAGAAAAGAAAAAAGAGGGGGGCTTAATTTCATCAAAGGGTATCTCAACTATAAAATAACTTTTATCCCTCCTGAGAGTTACAGTCAAAAAGAAAAATACCGCCTTCAATTTTGGGAAAAATTTGTTGGAACTGCTGAAGAGGTAGAAATAAAGATATCATCAAACAACTTAAAACTCTAAACTTTTTTCTTATCTTTTTTTCAAAAATAATCTTTGAATGTTTAACGTCATTCCTGACAATATTGCTGGCAAGACTCGAACTTGCATTAAAGGATTAGAAGTCCTTTGTAATTTCCCTTATACGACAGCAACAACAATAAAAGACTCCTTACTCTTAATAAAGAGCCTTTTAAATAGAAACTGAAGGTTTCACAATGACAGAAATTTTAATGGAAAGTATTCTTTTCCATTAATTGACCGTATAGGACTCGAACCTATAAATACCTTTTATGAACGAGGTCTTTGACAATTGAATAAAAAAATCACTCATCAATAACTAGTGATAAAAATAAAATTAGGAGTAATAGGTAATAAATAGGAATTAATAAATAAAATGTGTTCATAAAGTATGTTTTACATTAAACTAACGGTCATTATTTAAAGAATCAATAGAAATTTATCATGTAAACCTATTCCGAAACTTCTTTGATTCCTATAAAAATTAATTGTTTTCTTTAATATATTTTTTGCGAAGTGTAAGTACTCTATCAAGAAGATCAACCACTTCAGGTTCTATCTTTCTTCCCAGTTCTTCGAAATCATGAACTAAATTGCGGTATTCTTCATCTTCTTCACAAAATTCTTTTGAAGTCCCAAATTCTGAGAGAAAACCTTCGTCATCACAAGGTTCTCTTACAATTCTGTGAATCCGCATCAACTCTTCTTCTATTGATGTCAAATAAAATAATTTTGTAAAATATTTACTCATAACTTCTCCTTTTCTATTTTTCAACAGGTACAGAGGGATTCGAACCCTCATTACAAGTTTTGGAGACTTGGCGATTACCCTTATCTTATATACCCATAATAAAAACTTATATCTCTTTCGAAATATAAGTTTTCTTTTTTTATTAAAAGAACCAACAAGAAATTTCTCATGCAAACCTATTCACCAAAATTTGCCAAGTTAACAAACATCATCCACTGGATCACTCATTGACTTTAGTTTTATATTCACTTTCGCAAATACAAACAAGCACCATCTCTTTAGTGGCTCATTGACTAAAGTTTAACTTGTTTTTCGAAACAAGCAACACCTATTCTTTCAAGTGTCTCAATTCTTTCGATTCTTCTTTTATTTTTTATTCTATACATTCGAACTTTTTTTCTTTATATCTTTTTCTTTTAGCTGAGAAAGCGTGGAAAAATAACCCTGAAACTCAGCGAGGATGGTCTTATCGTTTTTTGTTTGAGACTCCCCGTTACTCCCTTGTCGCCAAGGGCGAGAAAGGCTCGGACATCGAGATAACAGGCGCTCTTTCACAAGGTCTGATTTCACATTCACACGGATGCCTCTGCTAGTGCATATCGCCAGCATGAACACTATATCTCAATGGGTAGTTGAAACTACCGCCTTTATGCTCCTTCAGATTTGTCGGGTTCCGCCCTTTTCTCTGAAGTAGCGCTACAGGATCCTCTCTTTCATACATCCTCTAACTTGCCACTCATTCGTACAGAAAGTGACCATTCTGCCCCTCTCTACCTTCTTTCCTCCATCCAGTAAAGATTGAAGGGGGTTATTCTGTTTTCAAAGATCAAGTCATACAAAATTGCCTTTTCCATTTGACTTTTCTCCTTTGAAATTGTTATAATAACAGTGTCCAATTGTTACTATAACTTACTTTCAAAGCAGCTCCAGTCTCTGGGGCTATTTCTGTATTTTTTATCCGAGTTAACATATTTGTTAACCACATCTATATATATTAACATATTTGTTAAAAGCTATCAATTACAAAACAACGTCAAAATGATTAACATTTGTTTTCGTATAAATTTCATTTCTCTTTCAAAGTCGAGCTTTCGATTTTAACATTTTGAGAAAATGTTTTTCCCCTCTCATCTCTTCTTTCAAAAGAGAAATTCAAAATTAAGAAAGGAAGTCCTATGAACTTCTACGAACGTTTACAATCACTTGCCAAAGAAAACAATAAATCCTTCAATCAAATTGAAGCTGATTTAAAATTTCCAAAAAACACACTTTATCATTATAAAAAAAGCAACCCCACTCAAGAACGTCTTTTAGAATTGGCTAACTACTTCAATGTGAGTACAGATTATTTACTTGGAAATAGTGAGCTTAAATCTTCTTCTTCTTCAATAAAAAGCCCTAGACTTGAAGAATTAATCACTCAAATTGACCATTTAGATGAAGATGTTAAAGAAGAAATTATCACAAAAATAAAACAGTTTCTTGAAGAAGAAACTGAAGATAAATAAAAAGACAGTACTCAGACTGTCTTTTTGACTTCTTATGTAGAAGTATTTATACTTCTTTTTACTCGATATAAGTACTCCATAAGATGTGGAATATCTTTTTTCAAATATTCTGCTAACCTTCTGTTATTCACAGCACCGTATACATGGACATAAAAATTTCTATTTTTAATATGTTTACGCCAATTTGTATCTGAATACCTCTCTTTGAAATCTGTACTCAATAAGTTTGCATTTTCACCCAATTGAACTAAACTCATCAAAACTGAATTATACAAATCATAATGATCTTCAAGAGCATCTACATCATTATTCACTTTAGAATATGTTTCTAACGCTTTTTCTCCAAAGTAAATCATGTTTTTGACATATCTTAAATCTTTTTTATACAAATTTAACAACCTCCAACATGTCTTCTTGAACAGATTGATTAAACTGTTTTCGCTGCAATGTCTTATTATTAGATAAAACTTCCTTCTCAACAATATCTACAGAAGAATTTAATACTTTTTCTAAATCTTCTTGTAAGTCAAAAAGTTCATCATAATCTTTAATACGAGAAGAGTCTATAACAAAGTCAATATCACTCTCCTCTTCTGCTTCTCCTCTTGCATAGGAGCCAAATAAATATACCTCTTTGAGATTATACTTTTTTGCGATTGGTTTTACTTTTTCAGTAATTTCTTCAATACTTAAAATCATTCGGACTCCTTTCAAGAGTGTTTTTCTACTTCTAGTATATCATAAAGTAGAAACAGGTACAGAGGGATTTGAACCCTCATTACAAGTTTTGGAGACTTGGCGATTACCCTTATCTTATATACCCATAATAAAAACTTATATCTCTTTCGAAATATAAGTTT
>ERZ1034915.1054-NODE-1054-length-16305-cov-6.915877_pt1 | contig 16305 bp, 9 predicted proteins | sample MGYA00520592_ERZ1034915 | MGnify/ENA primary metagenome ERZ1034915 (study PRJEB33766, sample SAMN09781787) | gut metagenome | biome: gut microbiome | host: Homo sapiens | place: Madagascar | study: EMG produced TPA metagenomics assembly of the PRJNA485056 data... | reverse complement strand
CAATACATTCACCGTAATCTGGAAGATTTTTTCAAAAAGAGTGGGATGCATTATCCGGCAATTCTGCTGACCGGGCCGCGGCAGGTCGGTAAAACGACTTTTCTGAGACATGTCAGTGAAGAGTCGCGAAATTATGTTTCGCTGGATATTCCCCGTGACCGCAATCTGGCGAAAGAAGATCCCGAGTTGTTTCTGGAACGGCATAAGCCGCCGGTTCTGATCGACGAGATTCAATATGCGCCGGAGCTGCTGCCTTTCATCAAGGTTTTGATCGACAAAGAACAAAAGCCGGGAATGTTCTGGCTGACCGGCTCCCAGCAGTTCCAAATGATGCGGAACGTTACGGAATCGCTGGCCGGACGGGTCGGTATTTTCGAGATGCTGGGACTTTCGAATCGGGAATTGGAACACCGGAATGTGGAACCGTTTCTGCCGATCAATGATTTTCCCGATGTGCCGGAAAAGCTGGATCTGCAGGGGTTGTACCGCCGTATCTGGCAGGGAAGTTTTCCCAAATTGGCCGACGATCCGGAAATGGATCATGACTTGTTTTACGGCTCCTATATCAATACCTATCTGGAGCGGGATGTACGGATTCTCGGCCAGGTCGGAGATTTGCAGCGTTTTTTCCGTTTCCTGCGTGCGGCAGCCGCCCGGACGGGGCAGCTTCTCAATTATTCCGATCTCGCCAGAGATGCGGATGTCGCTGTTGGAACCGCAAAGAATTATCTGAGCATCCTGATCGCTTCCGGACTGGTGACGCTTCTGGAACCTTATTTTGCCAATCGGACCAAGCGAATGACGCAGGCTCCCAAGCTCTATTTTCTGGATACCGGTTTATGTGCTTACCTGACCGACTGGTCATCCCCGGAAACGCTGGAGGCCGGGGCTATAGCCGGGCATATCTTTGAAACATGGTGCTTTGCGGAAATCCTGAAAAGCTATCGGAATTCGGGAAAGCGTCCGGCATTCTATTTCTACCGGGATTTCGATCAGGTGGAAATCGATCTGATCATCGAACAGGACGGCGTTTTGTATCCGGTGGAAATGAAAAAAAGTTCCGATCCCGGGCGGGACGCCGCAAAGCATTTCTCCAAATTGCAGAAATTCGGCAAAGAGGTCGGCATGGGAGCGGTGGTCTGCATGGTGCGGGAATCCTCGCCATTGACACGGGAATGCAAACTGATTCCTGCGGCAGGCTTGTAACTGCCCCGATTGCAGCATTGAGTGATGGAGGTCCTTCTTTGATGTTTGAAAACTGAAGGATCAGATAGTATAATAATAACAGCAATCCCAGCAAGGAAACCTGATATCTATGCGGAAAGTCACGATCAGCGATGTCGCGTCAGAGGCGGGATGTTCCAAGGCGGCAGTATCTTATGTGATCAACCGGACAAGGCCGATCAGTGCGGAGGTGCGGAAAAAGGTACTGGATGCGGCGGAACGTCTCGGTTACCACCCTTCCGGCAAGCGGAATACGCCCCGGCGGCGTTCCATCGCACTGCTGATCCGCGGCGATTTCAGGGTGGGAAACGAACCGGCTTTCACATTTCATCACGAAATTCTCCGCAGGGGTTATGTCCCGCAGATTTTCATGTGCGGTTCGGATGCGGAATCCCTGAAGCCGGTGCTTTCCGCGATCGGGAATGACCGGAATATCGCCGGCGTCATCAACACCGTCCCGGATATCGGCAGTCTGAATCTGCTGAAATATTGCCGGGAGCTCCCTTCCTTCATCTATGCGCGCAACGGCTGCATGCTCTGTTCCGTTCATTGCAATTATACGCATCGGATGAATCTGGCGCTCTCGCACCTGCACACTCTCGGGCACCGCAAAGTTGTATTTTTCATCGACTCCGCGACCATGGACAAGCAGCAGATGATCGACAATCTGGCGTTCCTGCAGAGATACTCCCGATCGGTTGGAATGGAGGCCCGAGTCGTGGCGCATCCTGAACGGCGGGACAATCCGGTGCTCTTTCCGAAGCTGGACCGGGAATGGGACGGCGGTGCCACCGCCATTCTGGCATGGAACGATTTTTTCGCCTCAATGGTCTATCAGTGGGCTTATGAGCGATATATCCGCATCCCGGACAAACTGTCGGTGATTGCGTTCTGCGATGAATTCAGCGCCCGGGGATTTGCGCCGCCGCTGACATCGGTGCAGATTCCGCTTGACTTGCTGGTTCACCATACGGTGGAGGCGCTTCTGGCGCGAATTGAGGACCGCAAGACCGAGGAAGTCCTTCTGCATCCGTTTCTGTCGATGGGAGCATCAACCGGGCCGTTATTGAAAAAACATTGAACAAAATCAGATTTCCCTTCCTCTCCTTGCCGTTTTCTTGAAACCGCTTCGCTTCTTTGATATGTTGGTTCTTCAAAGGAGCGGTTTTCATGAACGGAATCATTACGGAAATTCAACATGCGTCGGTGCATGACGGCCCGGGCCTGCGGAGTGTGGTATTCCTCAAGGGATGTCAGATGCGTTGCTTCTGGTGTCATAATCCGGAGACCATTTCGGCCAGTCCACAGCTCTTTTTCGACGAATCGAAATGTATGGGATGCGGGCGGTGCCTGGGGTTCTGCGAAGCGCACAAGCTCTCCAATGGCCGGCACCGCATTGAACGAGCGTTCTGTACTTCCTGTTTCCGGTGCGTCGAAACGTGCTTTACCGGTGCACTGAGCGTCTGCGGGCGAGTGGTTTCCGTGGATGAGGTCATGCGTGATCTTGCCGAAGATATTCCGTTTTACGGGGAATCCGGCGGAGGCGTCACCGTTTCCGGCGGCGAACCGGGCTGCCAGTCGGATTTTACAGCGGAAATTCTGCACCGCTGTCATAAAATGAAGATTCATGCCGCGCTTGAAACCAATCTCGCCTATTCGCGCGCCATTCTGGAAAAGCTCGTCGCCGGTTGCGATCTGGTGATGGCCGACTTGAAGCATATCGATTCGCAGAAACATCGCGCGGGAACCGGCCACGGCAATGAGCAGGTTCTGGAAAACCTCCGCTCTCTGACAGTTCCCCTGATCCTGAGGACCCCGATTATACCCGGCTTCAACGACGACGCCGGAACAATCCGCCGGATCGCGGAGTTTGCGGTAAAACTGGATACGCTCCAATATTATGAATTGCTGACCTACCATCCGCTCGGCTGTGGAAAAGCGGAGCGTCTCGGGATGGAAGAACGGGCCAAGCCGCAGACTTCCCCGACAATAAACACAACAGATTATCTGATCAAAGCCGCCTCCGAAACCGGAGTGCCGCTTTTTCTTAATGGGAGACGCATTGTAAAATGAGTGGATTCAAACTTGAAAAATATGCCGGGCGGATCGCCCGCCTTGTCGCAAAGAAAAAAGAACAGACGCTGGCGAAGTACCGCCAGTTCGGGAAAGCGGATGAGGACGATTACGGCTATGTCCTGCCGCCGGAAGAATTCATGCGAACGTTCCGTTTTCCGGTCCTCGATGAAAACGGCTCGTTCCACGGAGTGTCCGCATGGGCGAAAAACTACCGGGCGCTGCTGGAGGCGCATCCGGTCTATGTCGATCCCGACGACGCACTGGCCGGGCGCTGGATGTTCATGATGTCGCGCATGCGCGCCGGGTATCAGCTTTCCCTTGCGCCGTTTCCGGTGGACTATTCGTTTTTGCATCACGACCAGGAGCTTTACGACCTGACCCACGGCATCGGCAAGGATGCCCACTTCGCGCCGGATTACCGGATCGGGCTGTCCCTCGGCTGGGGCGGACTGACGCGCAAGGCGGAACGATCGCTCGAAGCGCATAAATTCGACCCCGAAGCGGTCGAACTGCTGAACGCTGAACTGGAGGCGCTTGCCGGAATCCGCAACTGGATTCACCGTACCGCCATGGCGGCAGAGGGAGAACTGCGGCGCATCAACCTCAGGCTGGAGAACGATCCGCCGGAAACCCTGCGCGAGGCCTGCCAGTGGATCGCATGGTTCAATATGGCTTCCCGCACCTACAACCGCGACGGTGCGGGAGGGCAGCTTGACGAGATACTCCGCCCCTATTACGAGCGCGACATTGCCGCCGGGCGCATCGACGACGAAGATGCCGTCTACTATATCGCATGTCTGCTGCTGAACGATCCGCACTACTATCAGATCGGCGGCCCGGATCCGAACGGAAAAGATCAGACGAGCCGGATTTCCTTCCTGATCCTTGAAGCGGCCCACGCTTTGAAAACCCCCTGCAACCTGACGATCCGGGTCCATGACAGGATGGACGAGAAGCTGTTTCGCCGCGGAGTGGAAATTCTGCTGGAGGACAATCTCGGCTATCCGCGTTTTTCGGGGGACAATGCGCTGATCGAGGGCTTTATGCGCAACGGATACTCCATCGAGCTTGCCCGTGAACGCATCGCCCTCGGCTGCAACTGGATGAGCATCCCCGGCCGGGAATACACGCTCAATGACACGGTCAAGATCAATCTGATGAAAGTGTTTGAAGTCGCGTTCAATGAAATCGCCGATTCCGGAAAGTTTTCACTCGGAGCACTTCACAAATGTTACCAAAAACATCTTGCGCGCGCCGCATTCTGCATTGCCGAAGGACTTGATTTTCACCTTGCGCATCAGTACAGGAATGAACCGGAGCTGCTGCTGAATCTGCTCTGTTACGGCCCGATCGAAAAGGGGCGCGATGCGTCTCATGGGGGAGTCGAGTTTTACAATATGTGCTGCGATGGAGCGGGACTTGCCGTCGTCGCGGATTCCTTCGCGGCGCTCCAGACCCAGGTCGTCGAACGAAAACGCATTGCCTGGAAAGAGTGTGTCGAGGCTGTCCGCAGTGATTTCAGGAATGAAAACGGCGAGCAGATCCGGCGTCTGCTGGCCTCTTCGCCGCGCTTCGGCCATGGCGGGACTTGCGCCGATGAATGGGCGGTCACACTGACGCACGACTTTGCCGAAGCGTTTCCGAACGGCCGCCGCACTCCGGAGGGGCGTCTGATTATTCCGGGGCTGTTCTCCTGGGCGGATACGCTCCGTTTCGGCAAGATGGTCGGAGCGACTCCGAACGGAAGGCGTGCGGGAGAGCCGTCCTCCCACGGCGCGAACCCGTGTCCGGGGTTCCGGAAAGACGGCGCGGCTACGGCGGTTGCCAAGGCGGTCGCCTCGGTTCAGTGCGGATACGGGAACACTTCGCCGCTTCAACTGGAACTCGATGCGTCGTTTGTGAACTGCGCGGACCCCGTCGGGAGGCTGATGGCACTGTTCCGGACGCATTTCAAGCTCGGAGGAACGCTGATCAATGTGAACATCGTCGATGCGAAAACGCTTCGGGCGGCACAGAAGGAACCGGAAAAGTTTCCGGACCTGATCGTGCGCGTGACCGGTTTCACCTCCTATTTCATCATGCTTTCTCCCGAATTCCGGGATTTCGTCGTCAAACGCATCATAGAGGAAGAACAATATGCCTGAACACAAGAAGCTGCGGGTAGCCGTCATCGGCTGCGGAATGATCCATGTGGAACATATGCAGGGCTATGCGGAACTGAAGGACAAGGTGGAAATCGTCGCCGCAGTCGACCGGAAGCGCGAATGCCTGGAGGCGGTGCGCGATAAGTGGGGCCTCCCGGAAAACGCGCTTTTTGCGGACTGGGATACCATGCTTGCGGAGGTGCGCCCGGATGCCGTAGATCTCTGTTTGCCGAATTATGAGCATTTTCCCGCCGCGATGGATGCGATCGCCGCCGGCTGCCATGTTTACTGTGAAAAACCGCTCGGCATGAATGCCGCCGAATGCGAAAAGATGATCGCGACGGCAAAGGCGAAGAACCTGAAGCTCGCAGTCGGCTTCCAGCAGGAATACTGTCCGTCGACCGAAGTTCTGGTGAACGCCCGGAATGCGGGATTCTTCGGCGAACTGCGCTCTGTTCACGGTTCGCTGCTCCGCCGCCGCGGCACACCGAACTGGGGAACCTACTACAGCCGCGAACTCGGGGGCGGCCCCGTTCTCGACATTCTGGTCCATCTGCTCGATGTCATTACGCATGTCTGCGGCCGCCCGGAGCCGGCACGTCTTTCAGCATCGTACTTTTACGGCGAAGGGAAAAATCCCTGCGATGTCTTCTGCTCCGCTCCGGACTGGAATAGCCGCGACTACAACGTCGAGGACCTGGCCGTCGCCCAGATAACGTTCAGAAACGGCCTCGTCGTGCAGCTTGAAACGTCGTATATCAACCATATCAGGGAAGACTGTGTTTATGACTTCAAGCTCAGCGGCACCAAGGGCGGCGCATGGTGGCGCAGCGGCAAAGGGCCGGAGCTGTACGCCGACCGGTTCGGAGCGATGATGAACATCACGCCCGCTTACCTGCCGTCGCTCGGACGGCCCGACATGTTCCGCCGGAAACTCGACAACTGGGTCACCGCATGCCTGACCGGTTCCGCGTTGATGCTTCCGGGCGAGATCGGACTTTACATTCAACGGATGCTCGACGCGATCGCGCTTTCCGCCAAAGAAAACCGGGAAATCATATTTTAAGGAGAGATCAGAATGAAAAAACTCAATGTCGCACTCGTCGGCTGCTGGCACCCGCATGTCCCGCGCTATTACCCGATCCTTCAGAAGCGCAAAGACACCGTGCTGAGCTGTATCTGGGATTCCGTCCCCGCCCGCGGAAATGAATGGGCGCAGAAACTCGGCGCCCCGTTCGTCGCCGACTACGCTGAATTGCTGAAACGTTCCGATGTGGATGCCGTCTGCATTGTCGCGGAGACCTGCCGTCACGCCGAACTGATGAAGAAGGCGGCGGAGGCGGGGAAACATATTTTTACGGAAAAGAGCTTCACGGTCACGACCGCCGAAGCCTCCGAGGTGCGCGATGCCGTCAAAAAGAGCGGCGTCAAATTCGGGATCGCGTACATCCGTGCCACGACGCCCGCGTTCGTCCTCGGGAAAAAGCTGATGGATGCCGGATTGCTCGGTGAAGTGAACATGGTCCGTATCCGCAATGGAGTCGACGCTTCCAAAATGAATGACCTTCCTCCCGACTGGTTCGACAGAGCGGTTTCCGGCGGCGGCGCGTGGATCGACCTCGGATGTCACCAGATGTACCTGATGGACTGGATGCTTGGCGAACCGCTTGATATCTCTGTAAATGCAATCAACTATTACGGGCGCGATGTGGAGGACAATGTCTGTGCGGCAGTGAAGTTCAGGAATGGAACGCTCGGCGTTGCGGAATCGACCTGCTCGACCTTTTATTCTCCGTACATGTTCGAGATTTACGGGCGGAAAGGCTCTTACCTCTGCCGCATCGACGCGCCGGAATCCGAAATTCAGATGGAAGCGGAAAATCTGGAAAAGCTCCGCGCCCTCCTGCCGGGGATCAGCCTGAAAGAGGAAATTGTCGGCGGTACGGTAAGCAATGCTTCGGTCAATTCGCTGTTCGGAGCGCGTGCGGTCGTCAAGGTTCCCGTGGCGGAACTTCCGCAGGGCAAGGAACCGATCGAACTCTGGATTGATGAGATTCTGTATGGCAAAGAGAATCCGTTCGATATCGACTGCGGCTACCGTCTGAGCCGCCTGATGGAAGGCGGATGCAAAGCGCTTGCAACAAAACAGATTGTTACATTCTGAGGAGATTTTATGAAACTCGCCATGCTTCTGTTGATTTTTCCAGCATCGTTTTGCATATTGGCGGAGCCTTGCCCTCCGCAGGCAAAACTGTTGGAAATGCGTATGCAGTCAAACAGAATGCAACTCAACCATGCAATATTGAAACATCCGGAAGATTATTCCGCTGCCTGTATAAAAAAGGCGGCGGAGGATCTTGCCGAACTGGAGCGGGACTGGCTGACGGCAAAGGACTGGAGCAGTCCTGCGCCGGAATTCACCCTTCCTCATTTGTCGTCGGCACCGGTAATAGACGGCAAAGCTGATGAACCGGTCTGGAGGCAGGCAAGGAAGTGGCTGGGCAGTTTCCCATGTTCTTCAGAAAAATATCTGGCAGACGGAAGCATATGGCGTCTCGCATGGCATGGCAGGTATCTTTACGGCAGTGTGTTCTTTCCTGACTGCGATATGACATTTTATAAAGGGCGTCAAGGTGAATCATGGGAAAACAGACGGATCTGGCAGGGGGATTGCCTGGAAGTGTTCGTTCAACCGGACGAATCAATTCCTTATTATCTGGAATTTCTCCTATCTCCCGGCAATACGGCATGGATACTGGATCACGTCCTGCCGGAAAGCGGTTTCTGGACCACAATTCATTTTCACTTTCAATACGAAATACAAGTCGCGGGGCATATCAACGACAATGGTTATGAACTTGAATTCAGAATTGATCTTGCTGATTTTCCTCCATATCAGCAAAGACGGAAACCGCGTGGCGGCGATGTTCTGCGTATGACTATGGTTCGCATGAATTTGGATATCCGGAAGCAGGAAAAAACAGTTCAGACTTCCTTTTATCCGCTGCTGCATTCCGGGCACAATATTTTTGGTTATGCCAAAATGATTCTGGCAGAAGGAAAATCATTGAAAAATCATTGAACAAAAAAGATTTTATGAAAAAAAAGATTTTTTCCATTGCCGTTCGCCACAGTTTTTATTATAATAATTTAAAAGAATAACAAAAGTTTTGATGGAAGTTTCCAATTAGAAGTCCATGGCTTGTGATTCGCAAAGTAATAAGGTAAGCAAGGAAGGTTGAAATGAAACAGAAACAGGTTTCCCGCAGATTTTTTACATTGATTGAGCTGCTCGTTGTGATCGCGATCATCGCCATTCTTGCAGGGATGCTGCTGCCTGCGCTGAACAAAGCGCGATCAAGGGCGCGGGCCAGCTCCTGTCTTAACAATAAGAAGCAGACTATCACGGGACTGCTGCTCTATGCGAATGATTACAACGTGATTCCCTATCATTGCGGCAGCCGGTGGAATCAACTGATGCTGGATTATACGAATGCAACGCAGGGGCTCAAATCAAAGTACGGTTCCTGGAAAACCATGCTCTGCCCGTCATTGCCGGAAACGCAGCAGCCCCTGAACACGATCTCGGAAATTGTCGAGAAAGGCGGGTTCGACAATTATACATTCGGCTTATGGCGTCCCTACTGGAACGCCGCAGGCAAAAAGTTCTTTGAGGCGGGACAGGCGACCTTGAGCGGCAATTTGTTCGTAAAGACCAACACTGAAACCGCTTTCTTCAAGCTTTCCGCGGCCAAAAACGCTTCCGGCACCTGCATGTTGGCGGATGCCTCTGACGGCACGGTCGGCAAAAGTTACTTCTATTTCGATCCGCAGGCTTACACCATTTACCGTCCGCGTCTGGGGCATGGGCAAAGCGGTACGTTCGCATTCCTCGACGGCCATGCGGCGATGTTGACGGCGGGAAAACTGCGTTCTTATTATGCCAACAAACTTTTCTACTATACGGAAGTATTTTCCCGTGCCGAATGCCCATAAACATTCCTCGTGGAAAGATTCTTACGGCATTGAAATGTTCAACCATTTTTGGTTTCTCCAGCTAGGAAGCGGCAAAGCGGAAACATTTTTTGAAAAATACGAAAGGATTCCCAATCTATGATGAGAGCAATTTTAATCACGTTCGTCTGCCTGCTCGGACTTGTTCTGCATGCAGAGATCAAAGTGGACAAACCCGGATACGTCATCCGCATCAGTAAAGACGGTACTCGCCTGCTTGGAATTATCGCCAAATCCTCCGGCAAAGTCATTGCCGCCGACGTCGATCTCTGGGAGATGGTGCTGAATAACGACCGGAAATTCAGACCGGCAGATTTTTTCAGCGCATCGTCCGGCGGCACGTTCTCGCATCGGCGGACAAACGACCGTCTGGTGCTGGAGTTCCGATCCACTGAATGTTCCTTCGACATCGTTTTTTCGTTGCACGATCAGGAATTCGACTGCGAGGTCGTAAATCTCAAAAACACCCGGAATGCAATTCAGTTCATGGCGGTTCCCGCCCGCTGGACATTCCCGACGGCGGAGATGAAACGCTTTGTATTTCCCAGTCAGGCCAACTGGTCGATGGGAATATGTTTTCTGCCGTCTTTTTTTGAAAAACGCGCCGAAGGTGATGTGATACACCGCATTTCAGCGGCGCCGTTTCCGGGCATGATGCGACTTTTCAACAGCCAGACCATTCCCGCTAACGACCCGAACTCCCGCCTGAAATCCCATATGGTTGCAACGGAGCAGGGAAAATCCCTCTATTCGCCGGAGGAACAGCGCGACCTGACGAAAAAGGGATTCCTGCGCATCTCCTACAAACAGAGCCGCCCGGAAGCATTCGAGCTTGGCCTGATCCGCACTCAGAACGAAAACCGCCCGCTGCTGATCGGGACGCAATTCGGCGGCAGCGGCTATCTTTTTCAGTTCCAGTTCACCAATCAGAACATGATGGAGCGCACCCCGCTGGTCGAGTCAATCATCTTCAACACCATGAGCGCCTTGCGCCGCCGGAACGGCGGCCTGATCGACGGCAAAGCGTTTGTCTTGATCGATTACCCCAATATGCCGGCGATGGTGACCGGCTTCGATCCGGTTTCACTGGATATGACGGACTGGCGCAAACTGGTTCGGAAATACTCGGAAAAATTCGGCATCGAGGTGCGCACGGTTCGAAACCTCGCGGAACTCCGCGCCGCGCTTCGGGATCACGCGGTCGGCACCATCCTCAACCCGTACGGAAACATCTTCCCGTCCGACGATGCGGCGAACTTCGGCGACGATCTCGAACTCGTCCGTTCCTATGTGAAAAACGGCGGAGTCTGGTGGGAGGTCGGCTCCTGCTCCTTTGAAAAACTGTTGCGGAAAGATTATTATTCCGCCTATGACCGGCAGGGACGCTATCCTTCCGCCGCCGCCGATTATGCCTGTGCGGAGTACGGCAATGATCACGCCGTCGCGCTGTTCGGGATTCAGCCGACCATGCGCTTCCCGTACGATAAGGAGCGCGCCGCCATTCCCAAGGCATACGCTCTGCGGGGCGGAGAGGAGGGAGCGGTTTTCGTTCATCAGTGGGTCATGTGGGTCGACGCAAAATCCAAACGTCCGTGGAACTCCTCGCCTTACCGCGTCTCCTTCCGGCACCCCGATGCGAGGCAGGGGCTCCTCGCCTATGAAAAGACGCTGGAGCTGAATAAGAAAATCGAGGATAAGATGCCGCTGGACGTGCTGGAAAAGATGAAAAACTCCATGCTGATCTGCTTCTGGCACGATGACGCCCAGTCCAACATCCGCAGCTGCAGAATCCTGCCGAAAAACAACATCGCGCACTTCATCGGCGCTCTGGTCAGCCGTTTCGACGCCAATTATCCGGAGCATCTGCCGCCTTCTTCAAGCTGGGGCACCATGGAGGATCTGCGCGAACTCGTCAAAACCGCCCATGAAAACGGCCATCTGCTCATGCCCTACACCAATACCACCTGGTGGCTTCCCCATGAGAACGGTCAACTCTCCCCCAGCCAGCAGAAGTGGGACGACCGCAAACAAGAGGTCATGGCATTGAAACAGGACGGTTCGCCGATGTGGCGCAAAGGACGCACCGGGCGCGGCTGGGCGTTAAATTTTTATCATCCTTATGTACAGCAGGCGAGTTTGAAAGTCACCAGACAGTTCGCCGAAGCTGGCTGCGACATGATCTTCATGGATGAAATGGGCGGACACCCGTGGACGATGACCTGGAATCCGGACGAACCGTGGCCGGCGACGGCGCTGGACGGACGTATTTCGATGTGCTGGGATTCTTCAAAAGTGCTGCCGACCGCAACCGAAGAGGGACATGACCGGCTGCTGAATTTCAACACCCTGTTCTGCGGCGGGACATGGAAGACATTCCCCAACAAACAGTTCGAGTCCCAGCGCTACAAGCATCAGTTCCGGCCGTCAGACTGGCAGTATTACCCGGCCTTTCTCTTTCTCGGGCACGACCGGGCGTTCTTTACGATACACGATCTGCTGCCGCGTTATGAAGGATTTGAAGATCTCTCGCTGGCTCTGGCGCTGGGATACAAGATGAAGGATGTAATCAGTTTCAATTCTTCCTCCGAGCGGCTGCAGTGGTGTCATTTTCTGGACGCTGTTCAGAAAACCGTGGCCAGGGAGTATGAAGGGCAGAAGTTGATCACCTTCCGCTATCCGCTGGAGAATACCCGTCTGCCCTATCGCAATTCACTCGTTTTCGCCGAATACGGCAACGGCATCCGGATGGTGTGCAATCACAGCGATCAGGCAGTTCCGTTGGATCAGCTTGATCTGCCTTTCGCGGAAGAGGAGATGGCCTATCTGAAAAAGCAGACGCTTCCGCCTTACGGTTTCTACGTCTCGACCCCACGCGGCAGATGCGGCTACCTCCGGCAGGACGGCAACCGGTTCGCCTTCGCCATGGCGCCGGAAGCAGGCGCGTACCGGGCGGCGATCTTCAATCCGTCGGATTGCAGGACCTTCCTGCTGCCGGACAACGCCCTCTGGCCGACCGGAGAATTCGATTCTTCCGCCGGGAAATGGCGGGTGGAGCGCCGCGACGGCCAACTGGCACTCACGCTGCCCGCCGGGGGAACGCCCGACAAACCGGCCTGGCTCTTCACGCATTACGATCCCGCCGCCAAGCCTGCCGCCGCCGTCTTCCCGCTGATCCGGAACGGCGCGGTCGTTTCCGGTCAGAAAGGGGTGCGTATAATTGCCAATACGACACAAGCTCGCCCGAATGAGCCGCTGGCGTTTCACGGCGATGCGGCGCCCGGAATCCGGCTGACAGTGCCGCAGCAGGGAAATTCAATGAGTTTCATCGCTGACGTGACAGCGACCGGACTGCCGGAAAAAGGGCTGATGACGCTGGTGAGCCGCACCGGCTGCAACAACACGTTGGGCATCGATGCGAATGGACGGGTCGTGATGACGATGTGGTACGCCGACCGGAAAACCCAGAACCACGTATTGTCGAAAACCCGCCTGAAAGCGGGCGAAAAAGCGCACATCGCGGCGACGATCGAGGAAGAGAAAGGACAGACCACGCTGCGGCTTTATATCAACGGTCGCCAGGAAGCCGTCCGGACAACGCCGCAGCGTCCTTTTCCCTATTCTTCCCGGCTGCTGATCGGCAGCAAACTCCGGGGGGAAATCGGCAATCTCTTCTGGGCGGACGGCTGCCTGAGCGAGGCAGAGCTCCGCAAGATGCAGGAGCCCCTGCCATGAGTTACGATCTTGTCGTCGTCGGCGGCGGCATCGCCGGGATCGCCGCCGCGGTTCAGGCGGCGCGGCAGGGATGCCGGGTGGCGCTGGTCGAGAAAACCGCGCTGACCGGCGGCCTCGCCACCGCCGGGCTGATCAATGTATTTCTGCCGCTTTGCGACGGCAACGGGCATCAGGTCAGTTTCGGCCTTGCCGAAGAGATGTTGCGCCGGAGTCTGAAATACGGCCCCGGTGAAATTCCTCCGCGCTGGCGCGATGAACGCGACGCCGCCGAACGCAAACGTTTCATCAGCGTTTTTTCTCCGGCCTCGCTGGTGTTGGCGCTGGATGAGCTGCTGGAGGAAGCGGGAGTGACGGTCTATCTGGACACGCTGGTCTGCGCGGCGAAAACTGCCGGGAATCGCCTTACGGGAGTTGCCGTCGAAAACGAAAGCGGTCGCTTCACGCTCCGGGCCCGGCAGTTCATCGACGCCAGCGGCAGTGCGGTTCTCGGGCGCCGGCTGGGGCTGCCGGTGACGGCCGGCGAGAATTATTTCTCGCTCTGGGCGCTCGAATGCGTCCGGGGAAAAATCGAAATGAATATCGGCGCGGTATACGGCAACGGAGCTGCCACCGGCAAATTCAGCGACGCGGCGCTGGCGGAGTCCGGCTGGTTGCGACAGCGTCTCGCAGAGCAGAAGCAGACCGGCATTGACGGCAGACTGGTATCGGAGTATTTGCTGAAGACACGCGGTTATCTGCGTGGTTACTATCGCCACTGCTATCGGCAGGAGGAAGCGACCCGGGAATCACTGTACCCGGTGGCGCTGCCGATCATGCCGCAGTATCGCAAAATCTGCGCGATCCAGGCCGCGGAAACCATGCGGGACGGTCAGGCGAACCGGCACGTGCCGGATTCCGTCGGGCTGGTTGCCGACTGGCGGCGAGCGGGCTCGGTCTGGGAGGTTCCGTTCCGGTCGCTGTATTCGGCATCAGGACCGGAAAACCTGCTTTTTGCCGGCCGCTGCATGGGAGCAGTCGGCGACGCCTGGGAGGTGATGCGCGTGATTCCCGCGGCGGCGGTGACCGGGCAGGCCGCCGGCATGGCGGCGGCGCTGGCGCTGCGCGACCGGCTTCCGCTCCTGGAATTGTCCGTCGAACGATTGGGCGACGAGTTGAAGCGCCGGGGGATTCCGCGGCATTTGGAAGAACTGGGATTGACGGAACCATGTCGGAAAGAACGATGAGAAATCAATATCCTCCGCTGCATTCACTGCGGCCGATGCCCTTCTGGGCCTGGAACGGCGAACTGACGTTGGAGCGGCTGCGGCTCCAGATCCGGCAGATGAAGGAGATGGGATTCGGCGGATTCTTCATGCACTCCCGATTCGGGCTGAAAACCGAATACCTCGGCGAACGCTGGTTCGCCTGCGTCAAAGAGTGCATCGCGGAGGCCGCGCGGCTGGAGCTGAGTCCGTTTCTGTACGACGAGGATCGCTGGCCGTCCGGCTACGCGGGTGGAAAACTGACGGCTCTGCATCCGGAATACGCGCAATGCGGAATCGATTATGAATTCTGTTCGCCGGAGAAAAGCGTCCCGGAGTCGGACATCGCCTGCTTCGCCCTGCAGCTGGAGGGCGAAACGGTTGTCGGCTGGCGACGGGTTGAGCCGGGCGCGAAACTGACGGATCAGGAACGCTTCTGTCGCTTTTTTGAAGTGCCGGCTCCGGTGTCCGAGTCGTTGAACGGCGGCAGTTATATCGACACCTTCAACCCGGCGGCGGTTCAGGCATTCCTCCAATTGGTTCATGCGCGATATTGGGAAGAGCTGGGAGAGGAACGGGCGCTGGTGCCGGGCATTTTCACCGACGAGCCGACGTATAACGGCTTCTGCGGGAAGCTGCCATGGTCGAAACTCCTGCCGGAGCGCTTTTATGAAACCTTCCACGTGCGCCTTGAGGAGCATCTGCCGGAACTCTTCTTTGAAAAAAACGGCAGACCGGAGTCCAAAATCCGGTTGGATTTCTATCGCCTGATCACCCGGGAGTTCGTCAATGCCTATTCCCGGCAGATCGGCGACTACTGTCGAGCGCACAACCTTGCGTCGACCGGACATGTGCTGGGGGAGGATGATCTGTTTTCCCAGACACAGGCCATCGGCAGCGCCATGCGTCATTATGAATATATGGAAATTCCCGGCATCGACGTGCTGACCGAGCACTGGCAGTTGTATCTGGCCGCCAAACAGTGTGTTTCCGTCGCGCGCCAGCAGGACAAACCGGTGCGCCTGGCGGAACTCTACGGATGCACCGGCTGGGATTTTCCGCTGGAGGGACACGTTGCGATCAGCGACTGCCTGAATGTGCTGGGGATCAATCTGATGGTGCCGCATCACTTCTTCTACCAGATGGGAGGAGAGAGCAAACGGGATTATCCTGCCAGCATTTCACCGCACTCCCCCTGGCACTCGATCTATCGGGCTGTGAACGACCGGATTGACCTGCTCAACCGGACATTCGCACCAACCCGGGAAGTTCGGCGCATTCTGGTGATTCATCCGCAGGAGTCCATCTGGTTCGGGCGGCCGCTGGAGGCCTACGGCAAAGAACAGGCCATCAACCGGAACGGCTTTTTCCTTCATACCGGTGCGGAAAAAAATGCGGAGATGAACCGGGCGCAGGGAATCACCGACGAACTGCTGCGCCGTCATCTGGATTTCGATTTCGGCGACGAAGATCAGCTGGCGCGCTGGTACCGGGTCGAGCCGCGCGTGCTTCATGTCGGCAAAGCCGCATATCAGGCGGTGGTCATACCGGAACTCCGGACAATCCGCCGCTCGACGCTGCAGGTGCTGGAGGAATTCGTCCGGCAGGGTGGTGTCGTTTTTCATCAGGGCGCAGTGCCGGATTTCGTGGACGGCCTGCCGGACAGAGCGGCGGAAGTTTACCGGTACTTTCGGTCGCTGAACTATGCCGATCTGGAGGAATTCCGGGACGTTTCATGTACGCTGCCGACCGGAAACGAGGCGGAGACGGTGCTGTATCGGCTGGGCGAAGGCGATGACAGAAAGGTGCTTTGGTTGTGTAACACCTCGGTCCCGCCGCAGCCGGACATTCACGCTTTTCCGGCGATTTGCGAT
>ERZ1034915.1052-NODE-1052-length-16325-cov-4.369576_pt1 | contig 16325 bp, 12 predicted proteins | sample MGYA00520592_ERZ1034915 | MGnify/ENA primary metagenome ERZ1034915 (study PRJEB33766, sample SAMN09781787) | gut metagenome | biome: gut microbiome | host: Homo sapiens | place: Madagascar | study: EMG produced TPA metagenomics assembly of the PRJNA485056 data... | reverse complement strand
AGAATGCCAAGAACAATGTCACTCAGGATATTGCAAATCACAGTCAATACGGTAATCAGAAGAACGATTGCCTGAATGACATTGAAATCCTGCTGAACAATGGAGTTTACAAGCAAATTTCCCATTCCCGGAATACCAAAGATTTTCTCAATGACAATGTATCCTGAAATCAGCCACGGAATACTCAGGAACAGATTCACGGCAATGACAATCAATGAATTGCGAAGAATATGGCGAAACAGAACCTGTCTCCTGGAAAGTCCCTTTGCATAAGCTGTAGTCACATATCGTTCCCGCATCACATCGAGACATTCGGATTTCGTCAGGCGGATCGTACCTGCCAGGCCTCCGATTACTCCGGTAATAATAGGCAATACATAATTCTGCCAGGTCTCATATCCGCTGAGAGGAAGCCAGTGAAGCTTCACTGCAAACACAAGCATCAGAATGACAGCCAGCCAGAAGGAGGGAACCGCAGTAAAAACAAGCGTAGTATTTACCGTGATTCTTTCCACCAGAGAGTCCTTTTTATACGCACAATACAAACCAAGCGGAACAGCGATCAGTTCTTCTATAATCAGTGTGGTAAAGGTGAGACGGAGGCTGACCGGTATTCTTGTCTGGATCAGAGACCAGGCATCAATCCGATATTTATAAGACAGGCCGAAATCATGGTGAAAAACCACCCTTTGCAGCCAGTCAAGATACTGTACAAGAAATGGACGATTGAATCCGTACTCTTCTCTGAGGCTCTCCAGATTCTCGATCTTGGCAAGCTGACCGGCCATAATGGTCACAGGATCTCCCGGCATCAGGTAAAGCATGCTGAAAACCAGAAAAGAGACACATAGAATCAGCACAATCCCCAGTGCAAGCTTTTTCAGTATATATTTCCCCATTGTTTTCTTCCTCCGCTGGCAGAACGTTAATTTTTATATGAATCCTTTCATCTGGAGATAGTTCTTAATGACCTCAATGCACTGCTCATGTCCTACCCGGGCACTGTTCAGCGTCATGTCATAATTGATCGGATTGGTCCAGTACTGCCCATTGGTGTAAAAACTGTAATATTCTGCGCGATACTTGTCTGTCGCACTGATCAGCTCATCCGCCTCTTCCGCTGTAACATTTTTTCTGTCCATAATTCTCTTTCTGCAGTACTCACGAGGTGCCTCAATATATACACTGACCACATTCGGCATGTCCCGAAGGATATAATCCGCACATTTGCCAACGATGATGCAGGACTGAGATTTGACCAGTTCACGAATTATTTTTGTCTGGATGTCGAACATATGCTGATTCGCCCTGAATTCACCTGTCATCGGGCGGAGTCCCAATTCACTGACCGCTTTGCCAAGCTTGTTGATTAACATGGACCCATGAATTTTCTCGTCATAATGATTGAGCATATCTTCATCCAGCCCGGTATTTTCCGACGCCAGGGCAAGAAGTCTGTGCTCGTAGCATTCAATTCCAAGCTGCTCCGCAAGTCCCATTGCAATTGCTTTTCCGCCACTTCCGAATCCGCGCGCGATGGTTACCACATAATTCTCCATTCCCTTCTTCCTCCTGCAGCAATGCTTCTGATATGGCACATGCCATTTCAGGCTTTTTCCACGAAAAAAGGCGCCGCATACAACACAAAGTTGTATGCGACGCCCTTGTCGCCTTTCGCTAATGGTTAAACTTTACTCTTCTTCAGAGGTAGTGTCAACCAGTTGCAGGCAAATTGTATTTTTGCATACAATATCAGATTACTCTCCATCGTAAGGAACAACCGCTCCCTGGTAGGTGTCATTGATGTACTTTACAGCAGTCTCAGAGTGAAGTGCATCGGTCAGAGCCTTGATCTTCGCAGAAGACTCATTGCCTTCCTTGACTGCAATGACGTTGACATACTGCTGAATGGCATCACCTTCTGCAGACTCGGTTGCAAGAGCATCCGTTGCTACGTTCAGGCCTGCCTCCAGGGCATAGTTTCCGTTGATGACACCGAATGCAACGCTGGGAAGCTGCTTCGGAACCTGGGCAGCCTCAACCTCAATCAGCTCCAGGTTGTGAGGATTCTCTGCCACATCGTTAACCGTTGCGGTAACGCCAACACCGTCATTAAGCTTGATCAGGCCTTCCTGCTGCAGAAGAAGCAGAGCTCTTGCCTCATTGGTGGTGTCGTTCGGGATTGCAATTGCATCACCGTCTGCAATATCATCGAGGCTTGTCTTGGTTCCGCCGTAGATGCCGAAGGGCTCGTAGTGGATCTTTCCGTTGTCTGCAATGGCAAGATGGGTGCCGTTCTCCTCATTGAAGGAATTCAGGTAATTCACATGCTGGAAGTAGTTGGCATCAAACTCGTCAGACTCAACAACGTTGTTCGGCTGAACATAATCCTCGAATACCGTAACCTCGAGGTCATAGCCTTCCTCTGCCAGAAGATCCTTAACCGCTGCAAGAATCTCGGAGTGAGGGGTCTGGGAAGCTGCTACCTTGATGACATTGTCACCATCTGCCGGTGCTGCTTCGGTCGTTGCTGCCTCTGTGGTTGCTGCTGCCTCGGTTGCTGCAGTATCCGCTGCCTTGGTATCAGCGGAAGAGCTGCCGCAGCCTGCCAGAATGCCAGCTGCAAGGGTGGATGCTGCAAGAACTGCAATAACTCTGTTTTTCATAATTCTCCTCTTTTCTGCGCTACCTGCGCCTGCGGGGAAGTTCCCCATAATGTTTACGGCTGTTCACAGCCAGTTTCTATTACAACGGCGGCAAGAGATCCCGCCGGAGTAAATAAAAAGAATCAAATGTGTCTCTTGTCGAGACGAACCGAAATCACGGTTCCGATGAACTGGAAAATCTGTACCAGTGCAATCAGAAGAATGACCGTTACCAACAGGATGTTGGCCTGATAGCGGTAATATCCGTAACGGATTGCGATATCTCCCAGTCCGCCGCCTCCGACGGTTCCTGCCATTGCGGAATATCCAAGGATCGTTCCGATCGTGATGGTTGCTCCCGAAATCAGGGAAACACGGGCTTCGCCGAGAAGAACCTTCCATACGATCTGGAGATTATTGGCTCCCATCGACTGGGCCGCCTCGATCACACCCTTGTCCACCTCATTCAGCGAGGACTCCACCATTCTCGCAATCAGCGGGGATGCGGAGATCACAAGCGGAACAATGGTTGCCGTAGATCCATAGGTCTTTCCGACAATGATCATCGTCAGCGGAAGAACCAGAATCAGCAGGATCAGGAACGGAATGGAACGCATGATGTTCGTAACGACATCCAGAATCCGATAGATTATATTGTTGGGACGAAGGCCGTCCTTTCCGGTTACCGTAAGGGCGATTCCCCACGGAAGTCCGATCACATAACCGAACAGAGTCGAAACAATGGTCATGTAGAGAGTATCCCGGATGCCCTCGAGAATCATCTGAATTTCCTGTGCACTCATCTTGCGTCGCCTCCTGTTCTGTCTGCAGTCAGCTCTTCCACCGCAAGACCTCTTTCCTTTAAATATGCAATCTGACGGTCCGCCGCCTCCGGATCATTGGTAAGACCGAGGATCATCTCTCCTCTTGCAACGCCGCTGACATCCTTCGTGTCCGCCTTCAGGATGTTCACCGGACTCCCGGTCTCCAGAATCATATTGGCAATCACCGGCTCATAGGAAGAATTCTTTGTGAAAACAATACGCACTCTTCTGCTCTCGTGGAGCTCTGAGACCATTCCGGAGTGGAGTTCTTCTCGCTTCTCCTCCTGCTCTCTCTCCCACTCATCAGGATCCTTGCCCTCGATGATAAGCTGTCGGGCAGCTCTGGACTTCGGATGAGTGAAAATATCCTCCACAAGGCCGTTCTCTACGATCTCACCGTTCTCTACAATTGCAACGTGCCGGCAGATTTCACGGACCACCGACATCTGATGTGTGATGATGACAATGGTGATTCCGGTTTCTTCATTGATCTTGCGAAGAAGCTGCAGAATCGACTGCGTCGTCTGCGGATCCAGTGCACTCGTTGCCTCGTCGCACAGAAGAATCTTCGGATCGCTGGCAAGTGCTCTTGCTATGGCAACCCTCTGCTTCTGTCCACCGGAAAGCTGTGCCGGATAGGCATTTGCCTTTTCGGAAAGCCCGACAATTGCAAGAAGCTTCTCCGCCTTCTCACGGATTTCCTGCTTCGAGAGCTTGTTCTTCTGCAGTGTAAGCGGGAAGGAAATGTTATCAATGACCGTTCTCTGCATCAGAAGATTGAATCCCTGGAAAATCATGCTGATGCTCGCCCGCAGCCTGCGAAGCTCCTTCGGTGCCAGCTTTCCAAGCTCCTGTCCCTCTACGGTAACGGTTCCCTCTGTGGGAACCTCCAGAAAGTTCAGGCACCGGACCAGTGTACTCTTTCCGGCTCCGGACATTCCGATGATTCCGTAGATGTCTCCCGCTTCCACGGAGAAATTGATATTCCTCAGGGCCTCTACCTTTGCGTCCTTCGTGATAAAGGTCTTGGAGAGATCTTTTACCTCAATAATCGACATGATCGTTCCCCTCATACGTAAACTTGCTGATTGAAAATGAAAAAAGCGGATGCACTGCGTGCACCCGCCCCATTATACCTGTCCATTCCGATCTGTCAAAGAAAAATCAGGTGAGAAGATGCACACTAACGAGCCCCATTGGTCATGCACATGACCATGGAGCAGCACATCATTCGCATCATTGCTGTGAAGTTTCCGGATGTGCCGATCTGCATCTTGCGTTCTCCCTGTCTCTTTGTAACCGTAATTCTTAATGATGATTTCCGAACTGTGGTTCCGATATTGGTTCTTCCTTGGTATTTCCTACGTGTTTAGTCGGAATAATACACTCCCCCGGAGAGCCTGTCAACCCTCAGGCCGAAAAATATTTTCGCCGGTCTGTCGGATGGTTCGTCCGGTGGTTATCTCTCGCACTTCCAGAAGAAAGCGCTGTACGCAGGAAGAAGGCTTCCTCCGCCGAAATCATGCATTTCTCCGGTGATCAGATCCACCGCCTGCCCGCAGCCCGCGTCAAAATGAGCCGTATAGTCCGTGCCGTCCGCATTGATTGCAACCAGAACCCGCTCGTGCTCGCTCTTCCTCTCGAAGATGCACTGACGGTTTGTCAGCACAACACTCCGGAAGTCCCCATAGCAGAGTGCCTCCGATGCTTTCTTCGCTTCGGCAAGCTTTGCGATCCATTCCGTCAGATCGTTCCACTCCGGCAGCTCGATGGCAGGGCGAAGGCAGGGATCGCCGTCCTCCTTCCGTCCCTTTACCCCCCATTCACTTCCGTAGTAGACACAGGGAATTCCCGGCATTCCGAACATCAGTGCATAGATGAGCGGCAGATGTGCGGGATTCGTCAGAACAGAGGCAACTCTCGTGATATCATGGTTGTCCACAAAGCTGAGCAGATGCATGCCGCGGTACAGGCACCAGGGATCCGCCCCGAACTGACGGATCAGGGAGTGATTGATCTCGAACAGATTCATACTGTTGAAGCTCGACCACAGGCCCTTGCAGCACTCATAATTGGTTGCACTGTTGCACATCTCCGGATTTACAATCTGCTTGTAGTCACCGCCAAGGATCTCTCCGATCAGATAAAAGTCCGGCTTCTTCTGATCCACATACCAGCGGAGTGCCTTCAGGAAATTCCGGTTCAGCATATACGCGACATCCAGGCGAAGCCCGTCAATCCCGAACTCCTCCATCCACATCCCGACACTTTCCAGCAGATAGTTTTTCACATTCTCGTTGTCGAGATTCAGCTTCACAAGATCATAGTTGCCTTCCCATCCCTCGTACCAAAGGCCATCGTTGTAGCCGTCATTTCCGTCAAAGTTCAGGTAAAACCAATCCTTGTACGGGCTGTCCCATCTCTTCTGCAGAACATCCTGAAACGGCCCGAAGCCCCGTCCCGCATGATTGAACACGCCGTCCAGAATAATCCGGATCCCTGCCGCGTGAAGGGCATCGCAAACTCTTTTGAAATCCTCATTGGTGCCAAGACGAACATCCACCTTGCGGAAATCTCTTGTGTTGTATCCGTGTGTGTCCGACTCGAACAGCGGATTGAACAGAACAGCCGTCACACCAAGCTTCTCAAGATGCGGGATCCAGTCCAGCACCCGGAGAATCCGGTGCTCCGGTATTCCATCATTCTCAAAGGGTGCTCCGCACATCCCGAGCGGATAAATCTGATATACCATGCTTTCTTCAGCCCACATAGCTGCTCCTTTCCGTTGCCGGCAGTCATGCGCCGGCTTCCATACCGTTTTCAGCTTTCTCTTATCTGTCTATTTCCACATTTTATCTTTATTGATTCACTCTTATTATGCGAATAATTCACACAATCCACAGAGTTATCCACATTTTGCAGCGTTTTTACCCGGTTTTACGTTTTTCTTACTATCATTCTATTGCCGTTATTTTCTGATATTATAAACAGCTTTCCCTTATAAAATCGTCACAGCCATTCGTTCCAGAACTTCTCCGCCAGTCTTCCGACCTCTCTGCTGTCCGTAATCTGTGCATTTGACCACTCGGCCGGGAACAGCCTTCTGCAGGCAGGCGTCAGAAAACGGTCATCGATCAGGACCACAATCCCGACATCCTCACTCGTACGGATTACGCGTCCGGCCGCCTGCTGCACCTTGTTCATGCCGGGAAAACGGTACGCGTAGTCATAGCCGTTCTGCCCCTTTTCGTCAAAATACTGCTTCAGAAGCTCCCGTTCTGCACACACCTGCGGAATTCCGGTCCCTACGATCATAACACCAATCAGCGAATCGTTCTTCAAATCGATTCCCTCGCTGAAAATTCCGCCCATCACGCAGAAGCCAAGAAGCGTCTGATCATCGTAAATCTCGTCAAAGCGTCCAAGGAATTTCTCCCGCTCTTCTTCCTGCATGCCGCTCCTCTGCCGGAGCACCGTGCAGGTCTGTCCATAGCGAAGTGCAAAGCGATCCGCCACCTCGTTCAGAAACGAGTAGGATGGGAAGAAAATCATATAGTTCCCGTTCCGCTGCGAGGTAACCTCCGCAATGCAGTCCGCCAGGCGATCAAACATCTCCGCCGTGCGATACTGATAACGGCTTGTCAGGTCCCTGACAAGATAAAGTCCGCGCTTCTCCGGATTAAAAACGGACCTCGCGTAGATTTCATAATCCTCCCCGGTCCCGCCGAGCAGATTCTTATAATAGGTGATCGGCAGCATGGTCGCAGAGAAAAGGATCGACGCCCGTCCCTTCTCCATGCATTCCGCAAGATGCTTTCCCGGATCCACACAGAACAGCCGCACTCTGACGTTGGTCTGAGACCTTGCCGGCTTTTTCGAGGATCTGATTCCTCCGCTCCCGGCATTCCTTCCCCTCTCCGGCGTCTCGGCATAGCTTATATAGCGCTCATCCATGGAGGCGTAGATCGATGCAAAATGATCGATTTTGAAATAGAATTCCAGAAGGCCTGTGCGAAGCTCCCTCTTCTGCTTCCGGTCCGGATCGCTTCCCGCCTTCCCGGACTGATCCGCAATCCGCTCTTCTCCGAGAATGGAGCTCAGCTCCGAATCCGCATCCAGCACAAGCCCTGCCAGACGATCCACATTCTCCAGAACCGTGCAGCCCTCTGTCTCCCGTCCGATTTCAAGCATCTGCCTGCTGATCCGCCCAAGCTTCGTATAAAGCTTCGGCCACAGCTTCCGGACGGTCCTTCGCATGGTCACGACCTCATCCCGGAAAAGGTCTGCACTGTACATCTCCCGCCCGCGGTCCACCAGATTGTGTGCCTCGTCGATCAGGAACAGATACTGTTCTCTCCTGCCGCTTCCGTCCGCAAAAAAGCGCCGCAGATACGCATGCGGATCAAACAGATAATTGTAATCTCCGATGACTGCATCTGCGAACAGACTCATATCCAGCGCCATTTCAAACGGGCAGACCTGGTACTCCTCCGCATACTTTGCTATTTTCTCGCGGGAAAAGCTCTCTTCCTTCGTAAGAAGCGCATAGATTGCCGCGTTGATCCGGTCAAAATGCCCTTTTGCCCGAAGACAGCTCTCCGGATTGCAGTCCGGCTTCTCCAGAACGCAGACCTTTTCCTTTGCTGTCAGCAGAACACTTTTCAGATGGAGACCCTTGTCACGCATCTGAGAGATTGCTGTTTCCGCAGCGGCTCCTGTCACCGTCTTCGCAGTCAGATAGAAAATCCGATCCGCCTTTTTCTCTCCAATCGCCTTGATGGCAGGAAAAAGGGTGGTAACCGTCTTCCCGGTTCCGGTCGGTGCCTCCAGAAAGAGCTTTCTTCCGTGTACAATTGTCCGGTAAACATTTGCCGCGAGCTCCCGCTGTCCCACGCGGTAAGGAAACGGAAATTCCAGAACGCGGACGGACTCATCCCGCTTCTGCCTCCACTGTGCCTCAAAGCTCGCCCACGGATGATACTGCTCCATCAGCTCCCGGTACCAGGAAGCCAGCTCCTCCTGCGTATTCGTCTCATAGAACCTGCGGATTCCCTCTGTCTCCAGATTGCAATACGTCATGCGGACACAGATTTTCTCCAGCTGATTCTGGCTCGCATAGAAATAAGCGTAGCATTTCGCCTGGGCAAGGTGAACCGGATCGGGCGAAGAGATGCTGCGAAGCTGCCGGTAGGTTGTTTTGATTTCATCGATGGTCCAGAGACTCTCATCCTCCCCCGGATTGGTTCCCCGGTATATGCCGTCTGCCCGTCCCTGCACATGAACAGAGAGATCTTCACCCGGGTACTCCCACACACCCTCAAGCGGAATCTCCGGATGATAATCTCCCTCTGCGGCATCCTGAAGCTTCCTGTGCATGCGGGAGCCCGCAAGCATGGCATCCTCGGATCCGCCTCCTGTTCGGTTGTCCAGATCGCCGCAGCGAAGGAGGAATTCCACCAGGCCGCGCACGGAAATTTCAATCACATTCATACGGCCATTTTACCACAGGGGCCCTTTCATCATGCAAAAAGAGGCAGAGGAAAATCCCGTTGGATTTCCTCTGCCTCTTCCCGAATTCCGGATGATCAGATCAGACAGCCATCTGTCTGCTGTTCAGGAACTGCTCGAACGCCTCGTCATAGCCGTTATAGGATACTGCAAGACGGCCTCTCAGATCCAGTCCCATCACGCCAAGAAACGATTTGGCATCCACAACGTAGCGGCCATAACGATCATTGGCAATGTCAATGTCAAAATCACAGTGCTCTGCAGCGTGTACAAAGTTCTGAACATCACTGGGGTTCAGATAAATATACTTGATTGTTCTCATCGGATTCCTCCTTCCTCACAGAAAGCTCGTCCGTTTTTTGTCTTGTTTTTTGTAAGCTTTCTCGTGAAGCACATAACTTATTTGCTTCATGTTGGCACTTATTATAACGGTCCTCTTCCAAATGTAAATTGGTGGAATTGATGTTTTATATTTGATTTTTTGGCTGTTTTTCTACATATTCGCGCGGCTTTCCCGCAGACTGTTGTAAAGATGACCGTGGCAACCGCTCAAAACAGATCTCTGCTTGATCTCCACTTGAAATGCCGTTCTAAATGCGCTTTAATGAATAACGATTTTATAATAAGAAAGAACTCAAGAAAAGAGGCTTCTATGGATCATTTAACTATCCCGAAGGGTTATGAATCGGCCCTGAACCTGCATGAAACACAGGTTGCCATCAAAGTTGTGAAGGATTTCTTTCAGAATCTTCTCGCAGAGCGTCTGAATCTTCTTCGCGTATCCGCTCCGTTGTTTGTGGACCCGACCTCGGGCCTGAACGACAATCTGAACGGCGTAGAGCGTCCGGTTTCCTTCGATATACTGGAGCAGCAGGGCCGCGAGGCCGAGGTGGTTCAGTCTCTGGCGAAATGGAAGCGCTTTGCTCTGAAGAAATACGGCTTCTCCGTCGGAGAGGGTCTGTACACCGACATGAGTGCCATCCGCCGCGATGAGATCACCGACAATATTCACTCCATCTACGTCGACCAGTGGGACTGGGAGAAGATCATCCGCAGGGAAGACCGCACCATGGAAACTCTGAAGTCCGTGGTCCGTTCGGTTTACCGCGTGCTCCGCAAGACGGAGAAGTACATGTCCATCCGCTATGACTACATTTCAGAGATTCTCCCGGATGATATCTTCTTCGTGACAACAAGAGAGCTGGAGGAAATGTTCCCCGATAACACGCCGAAGGAACGAGAGTACTACATCACACAGGCGAAGGGCGCTGTCTGCATTCTTCAGATTGGTGACAAGCTCGAGAACGGAAAGCCGCATGACGGCCGTGCACCGGACTACGACGACTGGTCCTTAAATGCCGACATTCTGGTATATTATCCGCTCCTTGACATCGCCCTGGAGCTGTCCTCCATGGGAATCCGTGTCGATGAGAAGGCTCTTGCCGACCAGCTGAAGAAATCCGACTGTGAGGAGCGCGCTTCTCTTCCGTTCCAGAAGGCTGTTTTAAACGGAGAGCTTCCTTATACAATCGGCGGCGGCATCGGCCAGTCCCGCATCTGCATGTTCTTCCTGCGCAAGGCTCACATCGGCGAGGTACAGTGCTCCCTGTGGCCGGAAGAGATCGCAGCAGAGTGCGCTTCCCACGGCATCCAGCTTCTGTAAGCTTCCGGAAACACCTGCTGCAAACATTTTTGAAAAAATACTTGTCGGATGTAACACCGCAACCTATAATGCATTGCATGAAGTGTTTTGTATACAGTTATACATTTAGGAACTGCAGAAAACACTCCGTGCTGTTCCTGTAGGTTTTGAAACGAATGAATATAGGAGGAAGGAACTATGTCATATGTTGAAGAAGTGTATGCGAAGCTGGAAGTAAAGCACGCATACGAGCCTGAATTTCTGGAAGCTGCAAAGAGAATTCTGGAGACCATCACTCCGATTGTAGAAGCGAATGAAGAGGTTTATCGCAAGAATTCCCTCCTGGAGCGCCTGGTTGAGCCTGAGCGCATCATCACCTTCCGTGTTCCGTGGGTAGATGATCAGGGGAAGCAGCAGGTCAATCTCGGCTACCGTGTACAGTTCAATTCTGCAATCGGACCGTACAAGGGAGGTCTTCGTTTCCATCCCTCCGTTAACCAGTCCATTCTGAAGTTCCTCGGCTTCGAGCAGATCTTCAAGAACTCCCTGACCGGTCTTCCGATCGGCGGCGGCAAGGGCGGCTCCGATTTCGATCCCAAGGGCAAGTCGGACAGCGAGGTGATGCGCTTCTGCCAGAGCTTCATGACAGAGCTCTTCAAGTATATCGGTGCAGACAAGGATGTTCCCGCAGGTGATATCGGTGTCGGCGGACGTGAAATCGGCTATCTGTATGGTCAGTACAAGAGAATCACCAATCTGTACGAGGGTGTTCTGACCGGTAAGGGCCTTAGCTTCGGCGGCTCTCTTGCAAGACCGGAAGCAACCGGCTACGGCCTTGTTTACATCACTGACGAGGTTGTAAAGGGCGCAGGAAAGTCTCTGGAAGGAAAGACCATCGTCGTTTCCGGTTCCGGAAATGTTGCTCAGTATGCAATCCAGAAGGCTCAGGAGCTCGGTGCAAAGCCGGTTACCTGCTCCGACTCCAACGGATATGTTTACGATCCCGATGGAATCAAGCTTGACGTTGTTTTCGATATCAAGCAGGGTCATCGCGGAAGAATCAAGGAATATGTCGAGAAGGTTCCGACCGCTCAGTATTTCGAGGGCCAGAAGCCTTGGGGCGTGAAGTGCGATATTGCTCTTCCCTGCGCAACCCAGAACGAAATCAATGGCGAGGAAGCAAAGACTCTGATCGCCAATGGCTGCTGGTGCGTATGCGAGGGCGCGAACATGCCTTCTGACGCAGATGCCATTGATGCATATGAGAAGGCCCGCGTTGAGAGCGGCTTCCTGTATATGCCTGCAAAGGCAGCAAATGCCGGCGGCGTAGCTGTTTCCGCACTGGAGATGAGCCAGAACTCCGAGCGTCTGTCCTGGACCTTTGAGGAAGTAGATTCCAAGCTTCAGGGTATCATGGCAGGCATCTACAGCAAGGTTTCCACTGCAGCGAAGAAGTACGGCCACGAGGGAGACTTCGTTACCGGTGCCAACATCGCAGGCTTCGAGAAGGTTGCAGATGCTATGCTCGCTCAGGGCAACGTCTGATCCGGTCAGAACTAAAATTCAAGTCAGATATGAAAAGCGGGTGGTTCCCATAACGGGAACCACCGCTTTTTCCTGTTATTCCATGTAAGCACCCTTCATCGGGCTTACCGCATGCTGCGAATAAAGCTTCAGAAGTCCCCTGGTATACTTCGGTGCCTTCGGTTGCCACTTCTCTCGGCGATCGGCAAGGATCTGTTCCATTTCTTCCGGCGTCTTCGGCTCACCGTTTACGCCGACAATCGCAAGCTTTCTTTCCGGAACGTCAATCTGAATCAGATCTCCCTCCTCCACAAGTGCGATGGGGCCGCCTGCTGCCGCCTCGGGGCTTACATGTCCGATCACAGGGCCGCGGCTTGCACCGGAGAATCTTCCATCCGTAATCAGCGCCACGCTGGAAGCCAGCTTCGGGTCCGCGCAAATGGCTTCTCCGGTGTAGAACATCTCGGGCATTCCGCTTCCGCGAGGTCCCTCATAGCGAATGAAAATAGCATCTCCGGGCTTTACCTCTCCGTGCAGAACCGCAGCGATGCACGCCTCCTCGCTGTCATAGGGCTTTGCACGAAGCGTTGCCTGAAACATGTTCTTCGGGCAGGCCGTATGCTTGATGACGCAGCCCTCCGGAGCGAGATTTCCCTTCAGAATCGCGATGCTGCCGTCCGTACCCTTTGCGTTGTCGAAGCTGTGGATGATATCCTCGCGGCTTACCTTACGTGCAAAGCCCTCGGTCTTCTTCGCGAGAAGCTCATCGCAGTGCTCATAGAAGCCATTCTTCTTCAGCTCTTCCAGGTTCTCACCCAGCGTCTTTCCGGTAACGGTCATCACATCCAGATGCAGCATGGACTTGATCTCTTCCATGACACGCGGTACGCCGCCTGCATAATAGAAGTACTGCGCCGGCCAGTCACCAGAAGGACGGATGTTCAGCAGATAGTGCGCTCCGCGGTGCATTCTGTCGAAGGTATCCGCATCAATTTCAATTCCGAATTCATGCGCAATGGCCGGGAGATGCATTGTCGCGTTGGTGGAGCCCGAGATCGCCGCATGGACCATGATGGCATTCTCAAAGCTTTCCTTTGTCACAATGTCTCCTGCCTTGATTCCCTTTCTGACAAGCTCCATCAACTGCACGCCTGCATCATAGGCAGCCTGCCGAAGCTCCGGTGCCGTTGCCGGCATCAAAGCCGTTCCCGGCAGCATCAGGCCGAGTGCCTCCGCCATAATCTGCATGGTCGAAGCCGTTCCCATAAACGAGCACGCGCCGCAGCTGGGGCAGGCATGGTGCTTGTAATAGTCCAGCTGGCTGTCCGGAATCACACCGGTCTTCTCCCAGGCATCAAACTTGCCGATCTGCTCCAGCGTCAGCAGCTCATTGATCGCACAGGCCGGATCGTCCACCACATATTCCTTCGGCAGGGTGTGTGCCTCCATGACACCACCCGTCACCACAATGGCGCTCATCTCCTTCAGACGGCCAATGCTCATCAGCATCGCAGGCATCGACTTGTCGCAGCTTGCGATGAACACACCGCCGTCATACACACTGGCATTTGCCTGTGCCTCCACGAGGTTCACGATTGCATCGCGGTGTGCCAGCGAATAATTGATTCCGTCATGCCCCTGTGCAATGCCGTCACACATATCCGTGGCAAAATATCTTGCTGCCTTTCCGCCATTTTCATTGACGGCCTTGACCGCCTCTTCTGTGAACTGATTCAGATGCGCACTTCCCGGATGGCTGTCGCCATAGGTGCTCTCTACCATAATCTGCGGCTTTGCAAGGTCTTCCACCTTCCAGCCCATTCCCATCTTCAGCGGATCATTTTCCGGTGCCAGTGTTCTTACTGCCTGCGAACGAAGTCCCATGCTGTTGCCTCCTGCCCTTTCTCCGTCTGGTCTCTTTTCTTTATCGTTTGTTTCACATATTTATCCATATTTTATCAAAGCCTCCATTAAATTTCCCTTTCCTGACCATTTTTCAAGTGATATCTGCGATATTTTATTGCAATACAGGATTATAATTTCATTTGTATGTTTATATGGAATAATGGAATGTTTTATTCAGAGCCTGAAATATCATGAAAAATAATATTATTCAAAAATACCATCTTCGGAAGCATGCCCAAATTCTGGTCCTGCCGCTCCTTTTTCTCCTTGTCGGAGGTCATTTGCTCCGTGCCCAGGTAATCCAGATCCGCGAAAACCATCTGGAAGAACGCCACAGCCTTGCTGCCGTTAATGCCGTCACTTATTCTGACCGGATCCTTCAGGACCTTCAGGACGGGATTCATATCACCAACTCTCTGGAAGAGATTGTCCTCAATGGGGACGAGCAATTTCTCAAATTCCATGAGATCGCCTCGGATCTGATGAATGACTCAATCCAGAGCATTCAGCTGGCACCTGACGGCGTGGTAACGGAAATCTACCCGGAAGAGGGAAACGATACCGGCAAAATCGATCTTCTTCACGACGCATCGCGCGGAGCCTATGCGCGCTATGCGATGGAACACAACCTCACGATTCTGCAGGGACCCTTTGAACTGAAGCAGGGCGGAAGCGGAATTGCAATCCGCAATCCCGTGTACCTTGAGAAGAATGGAAAACAAGAATTCTGGGGCTTTACCATTGCAATCATCCGTGTGCCGGAAATTTTCACCGACTCTTTTGGTGCCCTGAAGGACTTTGGTTATGAATACCGACTGCTGAAAACCATCGCCCCCTGGAGTGGAGAATACACAGACGTGTACCAATCCGGAACAAAGCTGACGGACCCTGTTTCCTATTCTTTTTCCGCATGCGGAGACACCTGGCAGCTTCAGGTCATGCCTTCCGGGGGATGGGGACAAAAGGGCCCCGATTCCATCGCACAGAAAGCCGGAATTGTAATCCTGCTGCTGATTACGGGACTGAGCTATGCCGTGATCGCTCTGGAGGATCAGCGAAGAAGCCTGAAGCGCTTATCCATAACCGACAATCTGACGGATGTTTACAACCGGAACGGCTTTGATCAGATGCTCGATCGCCACCTGAAGAAGCACCCGAACGCTCCCTGCGTCGTTGCAGAGCTGGATATCGATGATTTCAAATTTATCAATGACATGTATGGTCATGCGTCCGGCGACCAGGTTCTGCAGAATCTGACCTCCGGCATGAAGGCATTCTTCCCGAAGAACACCATCATCGGAAGAAACGGAGGTGATGAATTCTGCCTGCTTCTTCCCGGTCAGACCGCCGAAGCTGTACAGAGCTGTTTTCAGGATTTTACAGAAAGCCGCAAGGCTTTCACCTATGAAGGCATCCGGCATCCCTTTACCATTTCGCTCGGCTTTGCCGAATATCCCGCACAGGCGCAAACCCGCAAACGACTGATGCAATGTGCCGATACGGCTCTGTATGTGGTGAAGCTGAACGGGAAGCAGGGCTGCAAAGCCTATGACCGCGACCCGCACGAAGCCAGAACCCAGCTCGGCTTCGCGTTAAAGGATATTTCTGCCCATGTGCCCGGTGCATTTCTGATTTACAAGGCAGATCCGAAGGACGATCAGCTTCTCTTTGCAAACCAGGAGATGGTCCGGCTTGCAGGCTGTAATGATATCCACGAATTTTTCATCTACACCAATCGAAGCTTCCGCAATCTGATTTCCAAATCGGAACAGAAGGAAATCGAGGAGAGCATCTGGCGGCAGATCAACGAGGGAGATGGACATTCCAATGATTATGTCAGCTTCTCCCTCGTCCGGAAAGACGGAACATTGCGGAAGGTTTTTGACCACGGACGCATTGTGAACAACAGCTATTACGGAAGAGTCTTCTACGTACTGCTGATGGATCAGGAGCATATGACACAACACTATAGTATGTAAAGCATACCGCCCATGATCGCTTGACATCCGGACGCTTTCGAACTACTCTTGTCAGAGGTTCTTACAACAAAATAAAGACGCTAGGGGCGCATATGCTGAGACCGATGACTCCTCCGCCGCAGGGCCGGAGCATCGAACCCTTACAACTTGAACCGGGTAATACCGGCGGAAGGAAGCTTTTTCAGACATTTCTGCATAACAGGAATTTCCATGCGCACCCTCCCGTTTTCTCATGGGAGGTTTTTTTATGCCCTTTTCCGATCCTGCAGCGAACAGGCTGCCGGCATCTGTTTTTCCC
>ERZ1034915.1050-NODE-1050-length-16339-cov-41.568226_pt1 | contig 16339 bp, 18 predicted proteins | sample MGYA00520592_ERZ1034915 | MGnify/ENA primary metagenome ERZ1034915 (study PRJEB33766, sample SAMN09781787) | gut metagenome | biome: gut microbiome | host: Homo sapiens | place: Madagascar | study: EMG produced TPA metagenomics assembly of the PRJNA485056 data... | reverse complement strand
GGCGCCGCTGTCGTCAACGGTGGCGGAATAGCCGGAAACGGTCATAGCGGCGGCCATAGCCCCGCAGAGAATACGCTTTTTCTTCCTATCGATCACTCCTGTCTGGGTGTTTTTTGAGTACAGCTGCAGTATACCCGGTACAGATGAAAGAACATTGAATAAAGCGTGTAAAACCTGGGGGGAATCGTGTGGATAAAATTTGAAAGGCTTGACAATCAGCGGTGGGCGTGTATAATAAGTTTGGACATAAAAACAGGGGCGCTGAGGGGCATCCTCGGCTGAGATCGAAACAAACCGCAGTTTCGGGTCGCCTTGAACCTGATCCGGGTAATGCCGGCGTAGGAAGTTTGACCCAACACGTCATAACGCTTTTGCGCCTGCAAGTGTACCTTGCGGGCGCTTTCCTGTTTTTACGTTACATTTTTTGAGGAGTGGATACCATGTCCAAAACCTATTCCAAGACCCGCACTCTTGTGGAGTGCGCCCTGATGATCGCCCTGGGCACCGTGCTGGCGAACATCAAAATTTTTGAGATGCCCAACGGCGGCTCCATCACCCTGCTGAGCATGCTGCCGTTCATCCTGGTCTCCTACCGCCACGGCACAAAATGGGGCCTGTTCACGGGCTTTGTCAACAGCCTGCTGCAGATGCTGCTGGGCTTCTACGCGCCCCCGGCTCCCGGCCTGCTGCCGCTGGTGGGTATGATCCTGCTGGACTACGTGCTGGCCTTCACCCTGCTGGGCCTGGCCGGTGCGATTGCCAAGCCGTTCAAGAACCGTCTGGTCGGTGTGGCCGTCGGCACGGCAGCGGTGTGCGGCATCCGCTTCCTGTGCAGCTTCCTGTCCGGCGTGCTGATCTGGGGCAACCTGAGCGACGGTCTGCCCGCCTGGACCTACAGCCTGACCTACAACGGCAGCTACATGCTGCCCGAGACCATCCTGACCACGGTGGCCGCGGTGCTGATCTACAAGGCAGCCCCGCAGCTGTTTGCCGCGCAGGAGAAGTAAAGTAACAAACGGCCTCCCTGAGGCGTGTGCCGGTAAGACAGTAATTTGAGAGAATTACGAAATCGGCAACTGCGAAACAGGATCAGACAAAACAGGCGACATTCAACTTCGGTTGGATGCCGCCTGTTTTTGTGCGTTTAAGGGTCGAAAAACGCTTGTTTTCTGCTCTGTAAGGCAAGGATAGTGAAACGGGTGAAGTAGTAGTCATTCTCGTGGTAAATCCCCACGAAACAGCAAATCACGCTATGATGAATATCGTTCCCTGATGAGCATGAATATTTGCGATTACGCTAATTACCCCACAAAACGGTAAAACCAATAGCTGGGAATTTCAATGCGGAGTATGTCCGGCAGCATAAAAACCATCAAATCGGCTTGCGAACACAGGAAAGTTACATTTTAAAGTGCTGACTTTTGAAAAGCCTATTGAGAACCGAGCTATCGCCGTGCTACAATGTGTGTACACACAAGTGAGAGCTTCGTCGGATGGAAAATTTATTGTCTTTTACATTCAATATGGACAGCAATCCAGAGGAGGACCTTAAAGCGGTCAACGAGTATTGATCTTCGGAGCAACCTCAGGTCGGAGGAGCGTTATGATAATTAACTGCGTATGGGAGCATAATGGCAACGACACCTTGCTTTATGCCACAAATTTTGTCGGTGCATATACCCGTGGCGAAAGCCTTGAAATCGCAAAGACAAAGATGCCACAGGAAATCGTTTCTTATTGCAGCTGGCTGGGCATGGAGGCCGCAGGCAAAACAGAAATCGTGATCGTCGGAGAAAAACGCTCCGAGCTTACAATTCGGGATGCGGATTCCGATGTGCTTTTTGAAAGCGAACAAGCACAACTGACAATAGAAGAATATGAGACGCTTAAAACCCTTGCGTTGAAGTCAGCAAAGGATTTCCTTGCATTGTACGAATCTATCCCGGATAAGAACGCAGCCGCCGCACCGGAACGAAAGACCTTTTACGGACGAGTCCCCCGCACAGCAAATGAAATGTACGAGCATACAAAGAATGTGAATACATATTATTTTGCGGAGATTGCTGTGGATGCCGATCATGACGGCAACATATACGAATGCCGCAAGCGGGGATTTGAATCGCTTGAATCTAACCCTGATTTTCTGCAAAATACCGTCAGAAAAGGCAGCTATGGTGAGGATTGGTCACTGCGTAAAGTCCTGCGCCGTTTTATCTGGCATGACCGTATCCACGCAAGAGCCATGTATCGAATGGCGATAAAAGTGTTCGGGGCGGAGAATGTGGTAAATCCGTTTTACTTTTTTGATGAAGGAGTTTTAACATAATGGCAAGAACCGAAACGGTTGAATTTACAAATATGTGCATCGAGTACGATCTTGTGGGCTATATTCCCGTGGATGAGCTGCTAAAAGCGGAACAGGCATGACCGAAATCATGCCTGTTCCAAGAAATTTGATTTTACTGTCTTACCAGCAGGGAGCTTGCGTCCGTTCCCTACAACAAAAAGCAGCCCCGGTATGCACAACGCATACCGGGGCTGCCCTGTTTTATAAGTATCAGTAGCTCATAATGTCCTTTACCGTGCCGGACATCGAGAAGAGCTTGGCGGACAGATGGTCGAGGTAGATGATGCCGAGCTTGTTGCCCGTCTCCTCATTATATATGTCGGCCAGCTGGGGCATGACCTGGAACGCGGCGGCCTGGGCCTCGGGGCTGTTGTCAAAGTTCGCCGTGCCCTGCACGCGCAGCCACTCGCCGCGGTCATTGGCGGCGCAGATCTCGAGGTTCGTGTTGTCCAAAAGCTGCTTGTAGGCGGCCTTGTGCTTGCCCAGGGCAATGCACAGGTGGCCGTTGTACCACATGGCAAAACCGATGGGACGCACGCGGGGCAGATAGCCATCGACGGTGGCAAGGTAGAAGGTGGGATTCTCTTTCAGAAATTCCATGATTTCTTCATTTGGTTTCATGGTGTAAACCCTCCCGCAATATTACAGTGTGGCCAGCGCCGCTTTGATGCGTGCGGCGGCCTCCTTGGTGCGCTCGGCATCGCCGAACGCCGTCAGACGGAAATACCCCTTGCCGCAGGGGCCAAAGCCCTCGCCGGGGGTGCCCACAACATGGGCGTGCTCGAGCAGCCAGTCAAAAAACTCCCAGCTGCCCATCTCGTTGGGGCAGCGCAGCCAGATGTAGGGGCTGTTCTTGCCGCCGCAGTACCAGACACCGGCCTCGTCCAGCGCTGCCGCAATGACAGCGGCGTTGGCACGGTAGTAGTCGAGGTTCTGCTGGATCTCCTTCATGCCCTCGTCGGTAAAGACGGCCTCGGCACCGCGCTGCACAACATAGGCAACGCCGTTGAACTTCGTAGTCTGGCGGCGCAGCCACATCTTGTTCAGCTTGCCGCCGGCCAGCGCCTGCGGCACGACGGTGTAGCCGCAGCGCGTGCCGGTGAAGCCTGCGATCTTGGAGAAGCTGCACACCTCGATGGCAACCTCCTTCGCGCCCTCGACCTCAAAGATGCTGCGGGCGAGACCCGGCTCGGAGACGAAGCACTCGTAGGCGGCGTCAAACAGGATGACCGCGTCATTGGCCTTCGCCCAGGCGACCCAGGCCTTGAGCTGCTCGACGGAGTAGGTCGCGCCGGTGGGGTTGTTGGGGCTGCAGATGTAGACGATGTCCGCGTGGGGGGCCTCGTCCGGCATCGGCAGGAAGCCGTTCTCCGCCGTGGCGGGCAGGTAGAGAATCTTGCGGCCCGCCATCACGTTGTCATCGACGTAGACCGGGTAGACCGGGTCGGGAACAAGGATCGTGTTGTCCTGACTGAACAGGTCCAGCAGGTTGCCCAAGTCGCTCTTGGCACCGTCGGAGATGAAAATTTCGGACATGTCCAGCTCGACACCGCGGCCCGCGTAATACCTGCGGATAGCGTCGCGCAGGAACTCATAGCCCTGCTCGCTGGGAATGTAGCCGTGGAACGTACCCTTGTGGCCCTGCTCCTCAACGGCCTTGTGCATGGCCTCCGTCACGGATGCCGCCAGCGGCAGGGTGACGTCGCCGATGCCCAGACGGATGACGTCTGCCTCGGGATGGGCTTTCTGGTAGTCGGCTACCTTGTGGGCAATGGTGCTGAACAGATAGCTCTCGTTCAGCTCGGCGTAATGCGGATTCAGCTGCATGATAGTCCCCCTCTTATCAATACCTTTATATAGTCTAACTTTACCACAATTCGCGACGGTGTGCAATAGGCTTTTTACGCGGTGCGGTAGGGGCCGGGCATGCCCCGCCCTTGCGTGTGGGGCAGACGAGCGTCTATGGAAAGGCGAAGGGCCGCACATGTGCGGCCCCTACATGGAGTCCTGTCGGTTTACTTGTTCTCGTTGTCGTACAGCGCTTCGCACTTCTCGTCAATCTCCCTTGCGGGCAGCGACACGGCCATGGCCACCGCGGCACTGTAGCATTCCTCGGGGGTGAAGCCTTCGCCCGCCAGCGGGAAGTGCTGCAAAATCTTCTCGACCAGTTCGTCGTAATAGCGCGCGTAGAGCACGCCGCGGTCTGTGATGTAAATTTTGCCGTACCGCCGCCGCACAATGACCCCCTGCTTCATCAGGCTGGTCAGGATGCTGGTGACGCTGGGCTTGGTCACGCCCATGGCCTGCGCCAGTGCCAGCGGCGAGACCTCGGTGCTTTGCTGTGCCAGATGGTGGATGGCCAGCAGATAACGCAGGCTGGAATCGGTCAGGGTCAAGGTACATCTCTCCTTATACCAAACTAAAAGGGGGCGCGGGCCACGAACGGACCCGCGCCCCCTTCAGGCACTTATGCTTTACTTACTGTGGCAGGCACCGCCGCAGGTCTTACAATTACCTGTGCAGCCGCCGTGACTGCCGCAGCCGCCGCCCCCGCAGGAGCCGTCACAGCAGCCGAGGCCGCCGGTCTTGTGTTCATGATACAAGAGCCAGCCGGTACCGCCAAACACGAAAATCGAAACGATGATCGTAGGCAGGTTGAAATTAGCAGCTAAAAACTCCATCATAAAAAGTCCGCTCCTTTCCGGAAGAATACGGTAGTATTATACATTCAAGATTACTTGGAAGCAACAGCCTTCTTGGAATCGAACTGAACCTCGTTGACACCCTCGTACTTGTTGGGGCGGAACAGCAGGTAGATCGTGAAGGCGATAATAGCGACAGCCACGATGGTGAAGAAGTTGAAGCCGACCTCACCGGTGATCAGGCCGCCGATCTGGTAGACGACCAGAGAAGCGCAGTAGGCCAGCAGGCACATATAGCCGATGGCAATAGCAGTCCACTTGCCGTTGTTCATCTCGCGCTTGATGGCACCCATGGCAGCGAAGCAGGGAGCGCACAGCAGGTTGAAGATCATGAAGCTGTAAGCGGAGAGGGCGGTGAAGTTGGCAGCAACCTCAGGCCAGATCTCGTCGCCGTTCTCAGACAGCTCGTCAGCATAGTGATACAGAACACCGAAGGTACCGACGACGTTCTCCTTGGCGATCAGGCCGGAGATAGACGCGACGGTTGCGCGCCAGTCGCCGAAGCCCTGCGGGATGAAGATCCAGGAAATTGCGCTGGCCACGATAGCCAGAATGGAGTTGTCCTGATCCTCGACCATCGTGAAAGCACCGTTCTCGAAGCCGAAGCCCTGCAGGAACCACAGGATGATGGTAGAAGCCAGAATGACGGTGCCGGCACGCTTGATGAAGGACCAGCCGCGCTCCCAGGTGGCGCGCAGGACGTTGCCCCAGGCGGGCACATGGTAGGCGGGCAGCTCCATAACGAACGGAGCAGGGTCACCGGCGAACAGCTTCGTCTTTTTCAGGATGATACCGGAGATGATGATGGCCGCGAAGCCGATGAAGTAAGCGGAGGTGGCGACCCAGCTGCTGCCGCCGAACAGAGCACCTGCAAACAGGCCGATGATGGGCATCTTAGCGCCGCAGGGAATGAAGCAGGTGGTCATGATCGTCATACGGCGGTCACGCTCGTTCTCGATGGTACGGGAGGCCATAACGCCGGGAACGCCGCAGCCGGTGCCGACCAGCATGGGGATGAAGCTCTTGCCAGACAGGCCGAAGCGGCGGAAGATACGGTCCATGATGAAGGCGACACGGGCCATGTAGCCGACGTCCTCCAGGATGGACAGCAGGAAGAACAGAACGAGCATCTGGGGAACGAAGCCCAGGACCGCGCCGACACCGGCGACGATGCCGTCCATGATCAGGCCGTACAGCCAGTCAGCAACACCGATGCTCTCCAGCAGGCCGCCGAGGGCATTCGGGACGATCTCACCGAACAGAACATCGTTCGTCCAGTCGGTGGCAAAGGTGCCGATGCCGATGCCGCCGTCCGCAACGGAGGTGCCCATCGCGATGGCGTACATCAGCCACATGATGAGCGCGAAGATCGGCAGAGCCAGGATACGGTTCGTGACGAACTGGTCGACCTTATCGGAGACAGTCAGGTTCTCGGTGCGGGGCTTCTTCTTGACGGCCTTGTCAACAACGCCGTTGATGTAAGCGTAGCGCTGGTTGGTGATGATGCTCTCGGCGTCATCGTCCATTTCCTTCTCACAGTCGGTGATGTGGGCGTCGATGTGGTCTAGCAGCTCTTTGTTCAGGTTCAGCTCAGCCTGGACCTTGTCGTCGCGCTCAAACAGCTTGACAGCGTACCAGCGCAGGAAGCGATCATCGACCTTGCCCTGAATGGACTCCTCGATGTGGGCGATGGCATGCTCAACGCTGCCGGTAAAGACGTGAGGCAGCTCGCCTGCCTTGCCCTTCTTGGCGGCGGCGACGGCCAGCTCGGCAGCCTTCTCGCTGCCCTCGTTCTTCAGGGCGGAGATCTCGACGGCCTCGCAGCCCAGCTCGTTGGACAGCTTCTTCAGGTCGATCTTGTCGCCGTTCTTGCGGACGAGGTCGATCATGTTGACGGCCATGACCACGGGGATGCCGAGCTCGATCAGCTGGGTGGTCAGGTAGAGGTTACGCTCGATGTTGGTGCCGTCGATGATGTTCAGGATGGCGTCGGGCTTCTCATTGACGAGGTAGCCGCGGGCAACGACCTCCTCCAGCGTGTAGGGAGACAGAGAGTAGATACCGGGCAGGTCCTGGATCACGACGTCGTCGTGCCCCTTGAGCTTGCCCTCCTTCTTCTCAACGGTAACGCCGGGCCAGTTGCCGACATACTGGTTAGAACCGGTCAGGCTGTTGAACAGGGTGGTTTTACCGCAGTTCGGGTTGCCTGCCAGAGCAATTTTAATTGCCATTTGGTTAAACCCCTTTCTTTACTTTTTCAGAACTCACTCAACTTCGATCATTCCGGCGTCAGCCTTGCGGACGCTGAGCTCGTAGTTGCGGACGGTCAGCTCCATCGGGTCGCCCAGAGGTGCGACCTTGCGGACGTAAACCTTGGTGCCCTTGGTCAGGCCCATGTCCATAATGCGGCGCTTGACAGGGCCATCGCCGTGCAGCTTGGCAACGGTGACGGTCTCGCCGACCTGTGCATCTTTCAGAGTCTTCATACTTCGTTCCTCCTCTTGGTACAATCAATCAAACAGCCGAGGGGCTGTGATTCCAAATTTTTTACGCAACGATAATGCGCATGGCCAGGGTCTTATCCAGCGCGATGCGCGCTTCCTTGACCTGAAGGATGAGGTTGCCGCTGATCTCATTGACCACGGTAACGGTCTCCCCCACGACAAAGCCAAGCTCGGCCAGATGCTGGCGGACCTCATCCTTGCCGGTGATCTTTCGGATGGTAACGGTATCGCCTGCTTTAGTCATCGTTAAAGGCATTCCACACACTCCCCTTTTGCGATTCTGCAATATATTAGCCTATGCTAACGCTTGGAGCAAAAGCATGCGGTTAGAACGCTCTAACCGCTTACGATGCTAGTTTACCACCACTAACTCCCGATGTCAATACGGAAGTTAGGCTAACCAAACAGATTTGTGAAAAGTAGATAGTTATTGCTAACTTGAATTGTGCAGCTTTGAGCAAATTGTGAAAGCATCACGGCAGAAGCCGGGCAGTGATGCGCGCTTACGGAAACCACCCGGTAGGGGCGGGGCATGCCCCGCCCGCAGCCTACCTGTAACGCCGCACTTGCGGGAAGGCCGAGGGCCGGGCGTGCCCGGCCCCTACAGACAGCAAAAAAGCCGGAGGGACTTCTCTCCCCTTCCGGCATATTCAATATCTTATTGCCCCTTTTTCTGCTTCCGCGTCTCTGCCAGATGCCGCACCGCCAAAACGGGATGATGGAACAGCATCCGTGGACCGCTCCAGCGCATGACCTGGCGGATGCGCTCCCGCATCTCGGGCTTGTAGCAGTGCGTTTGGCAGACGTTGCAGAACGTTTTGGTCGCTATATGCGGGCAGTGGTCTACCCGCGCGTCGGCGTAGTCCCGCAGGACCGCGCAGTCGGGGCAGAGCCGGCCCTTGGGCGTGCCGTGATGGCCGCGGCAGTATAGCTCAATCATCAGGCCGACAGTGGCCTTTTCCTGTTGGCGCTTCTTCTCCGGGGTGCCGCCCCCTACAGTGTTCGTAACAGCCATCAGCTCATCCTCCCGTTTTCCACAGAGTACGTCGTGTCAGCAATTCGCATCGTCGAGGCGCGGTGGGATACGAGCACCACGGTCTTGCTGGCCCGCTCCTCGGCCAGACTGCGCAAGATGACGGCCTCGTTCAGGCTGTCGAGATTGCTCGTTGGTTCGTCCAGCAGAATAAACGGTGCATCGTGCAGAAATGCCCGTGCCACACCGAGCCGCTGCCGCTCGCCGCCCGAGAGGGTATCGCCCAGCTCCCCGACGGGCGTGTTGTAGCCCTGCGGCAGCGTCATGATAAAGTCGTGGATGGACGCCTTCCTGCAGGCTGCCACGACCTGCTCATGCGTCGCGTTCCGGTTGGCAATTTTGACATTTTCTTCAATACTGTCATGGAACAGCACGGTGTCCTGCTCGACGAAGCTCTCCGCTGCGCGCAGCGACGCCGTGTTGATGCCCTTGATGTTCTCGCCGGAGATCTCGACCTGTCCTAAATCCGTGTCCCAGAATCGCATGAGCAGCTTGAGTAGCGTGGATTTGCCGCTGCCGCTGCGGCCCGTGATGCCTACGATGCCGTGCTCCGGGATGTGCAGGCTGACCTCCCTCAAAATCTCGCTGTCGCGGTAGCCGAAGGTCACGCGGCGGGCATCGGCACCGCGGAACACAATGTCCCTGCCGTCGGTGACCTCGCGCACAGCGGGCTGCTCATCGAGAATATCCAGAACGCGGTTGCCCGCGGCGAAGGTGCTTTGCAGCCCGGTGCCGAGATTCGCCAGCGCGATGACCGGGCCGAAGCTGCTCATGAGTGCCACAACGCTGACGAGCGCACCGTCAAACCCGATGACACCCGCCATGAACAGGCTGGCTGCCAGCGCCAGCATACCGGCGTCCAACAACAGGATGATGGCTCCGGTCACGGCCTGTGCCGTGCCGCCGGCCTCCTTCAGGCGGCGCTCCTGTCCGGCCAGCGCGTCGGTGCGCTGGTTGATTTGCGCCAGCCGGTGCGCGCCGTCGTTGTATTGCAGGCTCTCCCGCACGCCACGCAGGCTGTCCAGCACAAAGCCGTTCAGCGTGCCGAACTCCGCGCGGAAGCTCTCGCCCGATTTGCGTGCACCTCTGGCGGCTGCCACGGGCACGCCGATGCCGATGACCGCATAGGCCAGCGCGGCGTACAGCCCCAGCGCCGGTGCGTAGCCGCCCATAAAGCAGGCCATGATGACGCTTACGATGACCGCGATGCAGATGGGCGAGATCGTGTGCGCGTAAAAAACCTCCAGCAGCTCAATGTCAGCGGTCAGCACGGCGATCAGGTCGCCCTTGTCGCGGCCCTCCAGCTTGGCGGGGGCCAGCTGGCGCAACACGCCAAAGACCTTGTCCCGGATGAGCGCCAGCAGCTTGAACGCAATAAAATGGTTGCAGCCCTGCTCCGCGTAGTGCAGTACACCGCGGGCCACGGCCAGAATCGGCAGCAAAATACAGGCGGTTTTGAGCACAACGGGCACAGAAAAGTGCAGGCTGTCCAGCAGCGCATACACACCCAGAACCGGGATGAAGATGGCGCAGAGAAAGCCCGCTACGCCCAGCAGAACGGCGCAGACCATGACCGGTGCGAGAGGGCGTACCAGCCCCACAAGGCGGTACATGACGTTGAAATTGCCGCGAGTACGTTTGTTTTCCATCACTGTGCCTCCTTCCCGTAGTTTTCCAGTGCCTGCTGGCGGTTCCACAGGTCGGCGTACAGCCCGCCCTGCGCCAGCAGTGCCTCGTGCGTGCCCTGCCCCGCCGGATGGCCGTGATCCAGCACGTAAATATTGTCCGCCTTTGTCACGTTGGCAAGGCGGTGGGAAATCAGGATGACCGTCTTGCGCCCGGCCAGCCGGTGGATGCCCGCCATGATGTCGTTCTCGCTCTCCACGTCGATGTTGGACGTTGCCTCGTCAAAAATGTAGACGGGACTGTCATGCAGCAGTGCGCGGGCCAGTGCCAGCCGCTGCCGCTGGCCGCCGGACAGGTTGCCGCCGCCCTCGGTCAGCGGGGTGTCCAGTCCGTCCATCGAGCGCAGGAAGTCCGCCAGATTCACCTGCTCCAGCGCGCCCCACAGCGCACCGTCGTCTGCGCCGGGCGCGGCCATCCGCAGGTTGTCGGCAACCGTACCTTTAAAGAGGTGGCTGCCCAGGCTGACGAGCGTTACATTTTTGAGCAGGCTGGCCTCGCTGACGGCGGAAAGCTCCTGCCCGCCGATGGTCACATGCCCCGTGTAGCCGGACACGCGCCCGGTCAGCACGGCGGCAATCGTGGACTTGCCGCAGCCGCTCTCGCCCACCAGCGCGGTGAAGCTGCCCTGCGGGAAGTCAAAATTTAAGCCATGCAGCGTCTCTTTTTCGGCCGTGTAGCCAAAGTGCAGGTCACGGCAGGCAATCGCGCAGTCCGCGCCGAGCTGGGCGGTCCTGGCGCTGCCCTCGGGCAGGTCCAGCAGCTTGAAAATTTTGTCGCTGGCGGCCATGCCGTTCATGGCAACGTGGAAGTACGACCCCAGCGCGCGCATCGGCAGGAAGAAATCCGCCGACAGCAGAATGATGCAGAGCGCGCCCGGCAATGTTACGCGGTTTGCATTGAACTCATGCGCGGCCACGATGATGCCCAGCGCCGCGCCGCCGTAGGCGATGACGTCCATGACGATGATCGAGTTGAGCTGCATCGTCAGCACCTTCATCGTCACCTTGCGGAAGTGCTCGGCCTCACGGTTCATGGCCGCGTGGCGGGCCTCGTCGGCCTGATAAATCTTGAGCGTGGTCAGCCCTTGCAGGTTCTCCAAAAAGCTGTCGCCCAGCGCAGCGTACCGGCCCCAGTACTTGCCCAGCAGCTTTTTAGCAAATTTCTGCACAGCCACGATGGAAACCGGGATGAGCGGCACGCAGATCATCAGGATGACCGCCGCGTGCAGACTGACTGGGGCCAGCGCAATAAACAGCGTGACCGGTGCGATCATGGCGTAGAAAAACTGCGGCAGATACGCGCCGAAGTAGGTCTCGAGCTGCTCGACGCCCTCGCCTGCCAGCTGCAAAACCTCCGCGGTGGGCACGGCCTGGGTGTAGCTGCCGCCCAGGCGGAGCAGCTTTTCATAAATGGCGGCGCGCAGCGTTTTTTTGACGGTGCAGCTGGCGTTGTAGCTGGCCGACGCCGCGCCGCGCGTGCAGAAAAAGCGCACGATCAGCGCACCGAGAATGTACAGAAGTGCGGTGGGCAGGTCCGGCTCTCTGCGCACAAGTCCCGTTAAAAAGAGGGACACGGCGAAGATCATCACGATGTTGGCCAGCAGCGCAAGGAATTGCAGCACAACATTCCACGCAATGTACCGTTTGGAGTCGCCCATCATCGAAATCAGGCGTTTGTTGATCATCATAAGCGGTTGTTCCTTTTTTACATAGTGCGGTAGAGGCCGGGCATGCCCGGCTCCTACAGGACGAGACATACCCGAAAAATCACACCTTTTCCTTCGTGCGCAGCGGCAGGTAGCCTGCGTCGCGGATGGCCTTGCGGATGACCTCCTCGTCGGCGTCGGCCTTCGTCCAGACCGTCACGTTTCGGGCGCCCAGGTTCACCTCGGCCAGCGTGTCGGGCAGGGTGTTCAATGCGTTTTCCACATGGCGCTGGCAGTTCTGGCAGGTCATGCCGTCCACGCCCATGACGAGGCGGTGCGGATAGTGGCTCTTGTTGGTGTCCGCCGCCCTGACCTTTTTAGCGGGGGCGTCATGCTCACCGCAGCAGCCGCCGCCGTGGCGCAGATGGTGGATAAAGCTGTAGATGCCGTAGCCGACGGCAGCCACCAGAATCAGAACAATAACGACGTTTGCCATAAAAAACCTCCCGGTTAGTGTTTTCTAATTCAACTTAGAATATACTAACTTCTGCTTTGCTTTTTGTCAAGAGGTATCTTTTTTGATACTGCCAGGCAGGGGCCGCACATGCCCGGCTCCTGCCGCGCAAACAAAGAAGGAGGGGCATCGCTGCCCCTCCCGGTATGGATGGATATGGAGAAAAAATCAGGCATTGGCCAGAGCGGCGCCAAGGGCTGCGCAGGCAGTCTCGGCATCGCCGTCGGGGGAGCCGTTGGCCATGACAGGCTCAACGACCAGACGGGCACCGGCAGCCTCGGCGTCCTCGGCCCAGGTGCGGATCCACTCGCCGTCACCCCAGCCGTAGGAGCCGAACAGGCCAACGGGTTTGCCGCTCAGAGAGCCGCGCAGATCCTGGTACATCGGCTCGAACTCGCTCTCCTCCAGCTGCTCGGCGCCCATGGCGGGGCAGCCCAGCGCAAAGCCGGTGTAGTCGCCGGCGGAGGAAACGTTGAACTCGGAGGCGGTGAACTTGTCAACAGAAGCGCCGGCGGCGGCAGCTGCGTTGGCGACCAAATCGGCCATGGCCTCGGTGTTGCCGGTGCCGCTCCAATAGATAACTGCGATCTTGCTCATAAATAACTACTCCTTTTATAATTTTTATGGTGCATCGTCAGGCGGCCACTGTCAGCCGCCTGATCGGGGTGCCGTTGTAATAGCAGCGGGCGTAGATGCGCTCGCACTTTTTATAGCGGTCAAACTCTGCCTGCGCAGCGGTGGGATCGGTGTAGACCTTCCAATAGCCGCACGCGGTAAAGTTTTTGCCGCGGTTTTGGATGAACCCGATGACATCCGCCAGCGGGTAGCCCAGAAAAACGCCGATCTCATGCGGGAAATCTCCCTCGCAGCAGAGCCTTTCGGCCAGTTGGTCCAGCAGCTCGTCTGCGGTGCCGGGGGTGTAGCCCGCCCCTGCCAGAAAGTCCAGCATGTGCGGCGCTGCCAACAGCCTGGCCACACGGGCCGGACGGTATACATAGACCAGCACAGCCCCGGTGCGCGGGCACTGCCTAAGCACCCGCACCGTGACCCCGCGGGGCGACAGCGCGGCGTGCCAGGCGGCGGCCATGGCGGCGGCATCCTGCCCGGGCGCGGGCTGGTAGCGGAACAGACTGGCAGGCTTGAGCCCCGCCAGTGTGGGGGCGCATAGGGTGGCCAGGTCGCAGGCGAAGCTGCGCGGGCTGGGGATGACACGCGATTGCTGCATGAGATGACTCCTTACCTCTACAATAGTTAGTGTCTGCTAACCATCAGCCCCATAAAACCGCCCGGCACGGGGAGAGAACCGCACCGGGCGGGCTATGGTTGTTCCGAAGGTCGGATACTTGCTGCGGTTAGCCTTAACTAACGCTAACAATATAGCATGATATAGAGCGGTTGTCAAGCAAAAATTTGAGAAAAAATTGCAGCTGTAGGGGGCGGCGTTTCCGACGCCCCGTGAGCCAGCGCACATCTTCCATGAAAATCGTAGGGCGGCCTGCCCCCAGGCCGCCGCGGCGGGGTGAGAGAGCCCCGCCCTACAGCAATAGCCAATGGGGGCAGTGTCTCCCGGGACACTGGCGGCGGCGCAAAGCCCCGCGGGAGGGTCAAGACCCTCCCCTACGAACCAGCCAGAAGCGGGCATTTGCACATAACACAGCGGCAGCCGCAAAGCTCCCGGGGTAATGCCAAGCATCGATCCCTACACGTAGGGGCGTATAGGAAATGCGCCCGGAAGCTCTGCGGCTGCTGCTTCTTTACAAATTAGTAGTTGCTGCTCTTCAGCTCAAAATAGCTCTGCGGATGTGCGCACACCGGGCACTTGACCGGCGCGTGCTGACCGATATAGACGAACCCGCAGTTGCGGCACTGCCAGACCTGCTCGGTCTCGCGGGCGTAGACCTTGCCCGCCTCAATGTTGGCGGCCAGCGCTTTGTAGCGCTCCTCGTGGTCCTTCTCAATCGCGGCGACCATCGTGAACAGAGCGGCGATCTGGGTAAAGCCCTCCGCCTTCGCCTCGGCGGCCATGCGCGGGTACATCGAGGTGTGCTCCTCGTTCTCGCCAGCGGCGGCCATCTTCAGGCAGGTCAGCGTGTCGGGGATTTCGCCGTTTTCCATCAACAGCTTGAACCAGATCTTGGCGTGCTCCTTCTCGTTGTTGGCGGTCTCGGTGAAGATGGCGCTGATCTGCTCATAGCCCTCCTTCTTGGCCTTGGACGCGAAATAGGTGTATTTGTTCCGGGCCTGGCTCTCACCTGCGAAAGCCTCCCACAGGTTTTTCTCGGTCTTGCTGCCTCTGAGTTCCATAATGAATACCTCCGTTTAAATAGGAATGAGTCTTAATTTGGCTTTATTCTAGCATACAAACAGCCCCCTGTCAAGTAAAATTTCGGAATGGAATCTTGGTGATTTTGCACAGACGGTTGACAAAGCATAAAATTTAGTGTACTATCTGAATAAGATATATTCTTAAATCAGAAAAGGAGGTCTGCCCATGACCCGCCAACGCGCCCTGATTTTGGGTATCATGCGTGAAAAATGCCCGGAGCATCTGACCGCTGACGAAATTTTCAGCCATGCGCGGCAGGCCATGCCGCACATTGCGCGCGGCACTGTGTACCGCAACCTGAAATTGATGGAGCTGGACGGTGAGATCGGTCATCTGGAAATGCCCGACGGCCCGGACCGCTACGACGCCAACCCGACCCCCCACGGCCACCTGCTGTGTGACAGCTGCGGCGACCTGGCCGACCTGCCGGTGGTGGGGCTGATCCGCGACATTGAGTCCGCCATCGGTACCGAGGTACGCGGCTACACGCTGACAATCCGCTACATCTGCCCGAAATGCCGCGCCAAAAACGCGCAGTGAGGTTCTGATTTATGGCAAAACAGCGTGACCCTGTAATAGATAGTATGCGCGGCATCGGCATTGTGCTTATGGTGCTGGGGCATTCGGGCTTTCGCGGGACGGACTTCATCTACCTGTTCCACATGGCCCTGTTTTTTATGCTGAGCGGCTGGCTTTTCAGCCTGCGCGGCGGGCCGGTGCACTTTATCAAGCGCAAAGCCGTCACGCTCTGGCTGCCCTTTGTGCTGGCAAACACCGCCTTTACCGTGCTGAACAACCTGTTTTTAAAGCTGAATATTTTGACGAGTGATGAGCGCATTTTGCAGGTTCCCGGCAATGCCGTCACAACGCCCGTGACGGTGAAGGATGTGATTGGCCGCACCGTGCACTGGTGCGTGTTTGACGGCGGCACCCAGCTGGGCGGCGCGATGTGGTTCATCCAAGCACTGTTTCAAGTATCTATTCTGTACGCTTTGGTGGAATTTATTCTGCAAAGGCTGCTGCATGGTGCCGATACGCTGTTGCCGCAGGGACTTTTTTCCGGCGTGCTTCTGTGGGTGGGCTGGCGCTGCGGGCTGGCCGGATGGAATGTGTGGGGGCTGGGCATTGCGGCCAGCTGCTACTGCCTGTTCTACCTGGGCACGGTCCTGCGGCGCACGACGCGGGAAAGCATACCGGCGTACCAGCGCGGTATTTTTGCCGCAACGGCCTTTGCGGTGCTGCTGATTCTGGGGCGGCTCGGCTCTGTGGGTCTGGCGGGCAATGGATACAGCAGCCCGATTTTCCTGCTGGCTGCCAGCCTGGCGGGCTGGGTGCTGGTGCGGGAGGCCGCGTGCCTGACCGCTCCCCTGCCCTGTGTCCGGGCGGCGCTGGCCTATCTGGGCCGTGCGACGATGCCGATTGTGATTTTGCACTTTTTGAGCTTCAAGCTCGTGACCTGGCTTGGCCTGCTGGCCACAGGCGGAGAGCCGTATCTTCTGGCCGCATTCCCGATTTACTTTACGGGCGGTGCCTGGTGGCTTGCCTACACCGCCGCGGGCCTGGTTCTGCCGCTGGCAGCAAA
>ERZ1034915.1049-NODE-1049-length-16341-cov-6.963097_pt1 | contig 16341 bp, 10 predicted proteins | sample MGYA00520592_ERZ1034915 | MGnify/ENA primary metagenome ERZ1034915 (study PRJEB33766, sample SAMN09781787) | gut metagenome | biome: gut microbiome | host: Homo sapiens | place: Madagascar | study: EMG produced TPA metagenomics assembly of the PRJNA485056 data... | reverse complement strand
GCTTCTATGATTTTTCTCGCAGAACTTGCTTTTAAGTCCGACAGGCTGCTAGAAAGCTAAATAACATTACAAAATATTTGTGATTCATGGATATCCTGCTAAATCTTTCTTTTCAAGTCTAAAAGATATCAAATCGCTGAAATAAAAATAATTATTCGTAACTACCATTAATGCGACGTGTGGATTCGCGCCACCAGCGGAACTCATTGGCCCAACTTGCATCCGTCAAGTGCGGACGAACAGTAGAAACATGACCGTCAATACACAGAAGATTAGTACTGTTGCCATGAGATTCCATCAGTCGCTGAGCATGTGTAACTCCCGTAAGTTCTTGAGCGCAATATTGGAAAGCAGCTGTAGTTCCGGTCGTTGCAAAATCCGTAGCATATACTTGACGTGATGGAGCTTTCAGGTTGCCAATTTTGACGGGAGGAAAAAGGTTTGAATTGTTGCCCGGATTGCCCGGAGCAGCAAAATGACCTGCGATATTAAGGTTTACACCATAGGAATTGGTGCGTGCTACCTCAGTGTCATTCTGATCGTAAAAGTAGTAAACTTTATCCTCAAACGGAAATCTCCCGGAATCTGCCGGACACGAAAAGATTTTCGCATTGCCAATGACACCATACAACAGTTGAGTCCAGATACGTGCATGATGATCCGTGGATGTATTCCAGTGTCCATAAGGAACATAATCACTATAACTATCAGTATAAAATGCTATTCCGGTCCCCATTGTTTTCATATTGTTGGTACAGGAAATCCGATGGGCATTGGTCCGAGCTTTATTCAATGCCGGTAACAATATTCCAGCCAAAATCGCTATTATCGCAATCACAACTAAAAGTTCAATAAGCGTAAAATTGAATTTGTTTTTATTACCAATAAGGCAAGCAAGTATATTTCTCATTTTTATAACCTTTCTTTGTTTGTCGGTGATGTATTAAAAGTCAATTTTTAAAATTTAGTTTTACACCTATAATCGCTTGTTAATTATGTCAATATATTTCCGATATGTCTTCCCATATTTTCTCTGAGTTCCTTACAATAGTTTCAGGTAAAACAGAGAGAACTCATTAGAACCCCACTACAACTGCTTATGATGACTTTCTCCTACTTGCTGAGTTGGAAAGGTGCAAATGATTCACGTAAAAAGATTTGTTCATCCACGTACTCCTTGGCGACGGCGGGGCCGTGATCGAGATTCTTCAGGATGATTTCGGCGGCGCGGCGGCCGATCTCCGGCATCGGAATCGCGACCGAGGAAAGAGTCGGCGTCAGGTATTCCAGGAAACGGCTGTTGTTCCAGCCGATTACCGACAACTCCTCCGGCACCCGCACCTGACGGGCGGCCAGCACCCGCAGCAACTGGCAGGCGATCCGGTCGTCGGAGCCGATCACCAGCGAAAAATCCCCGGTGCGATCCCCGAAAATCCGCTCCACCGCTTCAAAGGAAATCTCCTCAGCCACAAACACTTCGCACTCTTCGGCGATCCCGGCGTTCTCGGCGGCGGCCTTGAAGCCCCGGATTCGTTCATTCAGGCCGACGCAGTCGAAGTGAAAGCTCAGGAAAGCGATCCTGCGGTGTCCCGCCATGATGCACGCCTCCGTCAGGCGGCGCGCGCTTTTGAAGTCATTGCCTTTCACGAAGGAGATCAGCTCATTTTCCGTCTCCTCCAGCGAGACCAGCGCGATGCCGCCGCGGATGGTCTCCTCGAACATCCTCTCATCCGCGGAGGCCGGCTGCACGATGATGCCATCCACCTTGCGCTGCATCAGGTTATGGAAAATCCGGCGTTCCTTGGCCGGATCGCCGTCCGTGTTGCACAGGATCACGTTGAAGGAGTCGCCGAGGGCCTCCTCAATCGCCTTGACCACCCCGTGCCAGAAGTCGTTGTCGATGTTATGAACCACCAGAGCGACGTTGTTGGTGCGCCGGAGCCGGAAGTTCCGGGCCTGTTCGTTGCGTTTGAAACCGTGCTTGTCCGCATATTCGAGAATCCGCCCGCGCGTTTTTCCCGCCCCCCGCCGGTCTCCGTTCAGCGCCAGCGAAACCGTCGCCGCCGAAACCCCGAGATTGGTTGCGATGTCGTAGATTGTCATGCTGTCTCGCCTGTTTAATCGATTTAAATTTCAATAAAAAAGAAAAATCGATCCGTTTTAATCGATTTAAATATTCTGTTTATAATTATACCAAAACTTTCCGCCGATGTCAAGGGGCAATTGTTTAAAAGTTTAAGAAAAGTTGGAAAAGTTTAAGAAAACCGCCATTTGTTGAAATCGGAAGTTTAAAAAACGGGCGTGATTCTTTTCCGGGCTTGACACTTTCCGAAATAAGTTGTACAATAATGGCAAGGAGGAATAGATAAGATGAAGATACACCAACTGTTACAAATTGCGCTGCTGTTTCTGCTGGTTCTCGCCGGAGGCTGCATGTCGGGGCGAAGCACGGAAAAAATCCCGGCGGTCACCGGCTTCGAGCTGCCGCGTTACCTCGGCGCCTGGTACGAAATCGCCCGGCTGCCGCACCGTTTCGAGCGCGGTATGGACCGCGTCACCGCCGAATACACTCAAAACCCGGATGGAACCGTCAAAGTGGTCAACCGGGGCTTTCGCGACGGTGTCGAACACCGGGCCGAAGGTATTGCGAAATTCAGCGGAAAGCCGACCGTCGGCGAACTGGAGGTCTCGTTCTTCCGCCCCTTCTACGGGGATTACCGGATCATCCGGCTCGATCCGGAGTACCGGCATGCGGTGGTCACCAGCTCGACCGACGACTATCTCTGGATTCTCGCCCGCACGCCGCAGCTGCCGGATGATGAACTGCTGGAACTGGTGGAATATGTCAAAAAATGCGGCTTCGCGACGGACCGGCTGGAATTTCCCGGACAGGAGAACTCCCGGTGAAACCGCGTGAAATCGTCGTCAACGACCTGATGCAGCAGCAGTACTGCTATCGTCTCACGGAACCCGCCGGCAGGAATTTTCACACCGGCTTCGAGCCTCAGCTGACCCCGAAGGAGATGTTGAAGCTCGGGGTGTTCGGCGGCAGATACATGACCGACTGCACCGCCGAGTTTCCAGACGACTGGTTTGAGCACGCCCGGCTCTGTCACGAGCGCCACGATCCTGAACTCAACTTCTTCAAAATCAACGCCTCGCTGCCGCTGGCCGTATGGCGGAAAAAGGAGTGGATCTACTTCGAGGACCCGCGCGGCTGGTTCCAGTGGTACTGCCGGTACTGGATGGGGCGGCGCTGCCCGGACGACGAACGCCAGATCCGGCGCTGGAAGGCGATGACGCGCCACCTCGCCCAGCTCCGCCATTGTCCGCTGCCCGGCGATTGGAACTGCCGCCGCAAACAGCGCCAGGCCCTGCTCCACTGGTCCTATGACTGCCGTAATCTTTGAATTTTCAACGATTTACGCAGTTCTCGGTCATAAAGGCAATCTTTTCCGGCGCGACTTCGTTGCGAAGCGGTTCGTTGCGGAAACAGCGGCCGAACTCCTCCAGCACCGTCGCGATATAGCTGCTGCGACTCGGGTAACCGGCGTTGTGCGGCGTCAGGACCACATTCGGCAGCGTATGCAGAATATGTTCCGCCGGAAGCGGTTCCTGATGGTAGACGTCGAGCACCGCGTTGAAACGCCCCCGGGCAAGTTCGGCGTAGAAATCAGCCTCGTTCATCAACTGTCCCCGCCCCCCGTTCACCAGCGTCATGCCGTCCTTGAGCAGGGCGAGGCGGGAGGCATCGAGCATTCCGGCTGTGTTTCTGTTCAGTCCGGCCAGAGTGAACAGGATATCGCTCCGGCGCAGCACCTCCTCGAATCCGGCCAGCTCCACGCCGAACTCCGCGGCGCGCGCCGCCGCCAGGTGGCCGCTGAACACCAGAACCTTCGCCGGACGAAGCGGTTCGAGCATCCGCACCAGATGCTCCGCCACCATGCCGAACCCCCAGATTCCGACCACCGCGTTCCGCACCGAACCGCAGGCGGAACGGCCCGGAAAATTCAACCGTCCCGCCGTCCCGAACTCCGAATAGGCGGCCACGTTGCGCCGCCCCATCAGCGCCCCCATCAGACACCACTCCGCAACCGCGTGCGCCATGTCGGTATTGGCCGAAGTGACCTTCACCCCGGCCTCGAACAGCTCCGGCGACACATATCCGGCCAGCGAACCGGCGGCGTGGCCGACAATCCTCAGTTTCGGGGCGACGCGCAGAATTCCGGCGTCGATCCTCGGCGAAAACCAGGTCGTGACGATCCCCTCGGCTCCGGCGAGAAACTCCCGCCAGCGTTCCCGCGTTCCCTCAAAGCGGGTGAAACCGGGAATCGCGATCTCGTAACCGAGCCTTGCCGCCGTTTCTTTGGCCTGTGCGCTCCAGAGTTCCGGGAAGAAGCTCTCCTCGCGGGTTCCCGCATAAACTATCTTCGGCATATCAAAACGCCTCCTGTCCTATGATGTAAATTCGATCGGAGCTGCCCAGCACGGCAAAGCCGCTCCCCCCGGCAAGAAGCGGAGCCTGCGCCTCTCCCGGGTCATGAATATAGGCGTACCGCTTCACAACGGCGGGCGCCCCGGAAAGTTCATACAGAATGCCGTCACGCCCCGCCGCCAGCAGCGAATCGCCGCAAACACACATCGCCGCAAGCGGCGCGGGCAGTGTCGCCGCCGCCCGGAGTTTTCCGTCGAAGCCTACCTTCACCACCTGTCCCGGCAGCGTGCCGGCGTACAATGCCCCGTCCAACACCGCCAATCCGACCGGACGGCCCCCTACGGAGACGCTCCACGGCCTGAAGCCGTTCGCGGGCGGACAGGAGACCTGCAGACTCCCGTCGCTCCGGCCGGTGACCGCTTCGGCCCTGCCGTCGCCGTCAAGGTCTGCCGCAACTGCGGAATAAATCCACGGAGCAGTGGTTTTGCGGTCGAGTTCCCTGCCGTTGCGGTCGAAAATCAAATGGTAATAGTATTCGTTGCCCGCCACGATTTCGTCGTTGCCGTCGCCGTCGAGATCGGCGGCCAGTCCGACAGTTGCGCCGTGATAGACCTGTCGCCGCCACAGTTCCCGCCCCTCCGGGGAGAACACATGGTAACGCCACGCCTCGCTTCCGGCAGCCAGCGCCCAGCCGCCGTCCGCGAAACGAACCGGAAACACGGTACGCACCGTGCCGTTGCGCTGCTGCAAAACCGGAATCTCCCTATGCCACAGCAGCTTGCCGAAAGCATCGAAAAGTGCGATGCTGCCGGGGGCCGGGCGGTTGCCGGTTCCGGCGGTTCCGGCGGCGTAGAGGCTCCTGCCCCGCACGTCAATCACGGCGACGGCAGTGACCGGAGCCGCAAACCGGTGCCGGAAAAGCTCTTTACCCTCGCGGGAGATCACCCGGAAGGCACCGTCGGCAAATCCGGCTGCCAATGTCTGTTCCCCTGCCGCCAGCGCGGTCACGGCGGCATCGAATTTCAATGCCGGAAGTTCCGGGAGCGTCCGGGACGGGACGGCAGCAGCCGGAACAGGCCGGGCCGCCGCTTCGAGCCGCCGTTTCAGCTCACGCCATGCGTTTTGCGTAAACTCCAGCGCCACGTCGCGCGGCGCGTCGCTCTCCCACGCCACGGGGCCGAACTTCAGCCGCGTAGCTCCGGCGGCGGTCACTCCGGCGGGGGAAACCAGACAAGTATCCGCCGCGATTTCGATATCCGGTCCGGCGGCCGGACCGGCGGCGAACAGGCTTTCCGGAGCCAGCCACAGGTTTTCCCCGAGCTGCCTGACCTCCGCCGCGACAGGCGTAAAGAGGTTGACAAAGCGGAGTTCCGCACCCTTTTCCACAGTTTCCGCGCGGCGCTGCACCACGATCCGCGTTTCCGGCCCGGCCTGCGGGTTGCCGGAGTAATAGCCGTTATCCCGGCCGGCTTCCTCGTGGCCGCCGTCGAACTGCGAATAGCGGAAACTTTCCGCGCCGGTCAACTCCCGCCAGTACAGTTCCGCGCCGTTCTTCTGGCGGAAGCTCTGCGGACCGGCCGGTTCTCCGAGCAGCCGCCAGCGGCACTGCGCCAGAAATTCGCCCGGCTCCCGCGCCGTCAGCTTATCGGCAATCCACACCCCCTGCCCGGCAATCCAGCCGATCCGGCGGTTCCAGTCGGCACATCCGCCGTACTCCTCGACCCGCAGCGAGAGCAGCGCCTGATTCCGTTTCGGAACATTCACGGCTCCAACGACCTGCGCGGCGCGGGAGCGGTGACGTCCCGCCGGATATGCGGTCCGGCCATTGCGGGAAACCTCCACGGTATTGTGTTCGTCCGGGTATTTCCTGATATAGTCGCCCTCGGTCAGCCACAGGTTCGGGCCGATCTGGAACCGGCTGATCCCGCCCGCGTCGAAGTGGCCGTGCGGCGCGCCGTTCATGCCGTTGACCATCAGAAATTCGCCGTCCCGGCGGCTCCACGAACTGCGGAACACCGCCTTGTCCAGCGTGGGACGGCCGAACAGCCCGTCAATCCGGAAGAATTTCTCCCGGAAGGCGTTGTTGGTGAAGATGTTCAATCCCAGCGTCTCTTTGCCCGGCTCCGGCAGGCCGCGGCGCGGCGCGATCTCCCGCAGCACGCTCCGGTAGAACGGCGACGGCGGATTTTCAGCCAGCCGCGCCAGCAGGAATTCGGCCTCCTCATCGTTGAACAGCTCCACAGCGTCGCGCAGCACGCTCCAGTGCCCGGCGCGCGCCATCGGGGCGTTGTCGCCGTAACTGGCGCTGAAACAGTCGGTTCCGCACAGATTCTTCACATAACGGATGTAGTCGCGGTAAGCGCCGTTGCGGAAAAAGTCGTCCGCATACAACCCGGAGGCGACCGCGTAATTCATGAAAATCCGGTAGGTGATATACTGGTAATTCGCGGAATCCTCCGGTGAAAACGGTTCGTTCTCCACACCGCGCATCGCGTTGGCCGCCACCGCTTTCCAGTAGCGTGCCGGTTCGTAGCTGCAATGCCGTTCCAGATAATCGGCGGCCATGTAGACGCTGCGCGAAGCGAAGATGTGGTGATTGGTCAGGTATCCGGTTTCGCCGGAGTCGTACAGCCGCATCGGCTCGGCCATCTCCCAGTAGTCGAGCATGTTTTCGACCGCCTTGACCATCAGTTTCGCGGCGGCGGCGCGGTCCTCCGCGGTAAAGGCGTCCGAAACTTCGACCGATTCGACCATCCACGGGAACTCGTGAAAGGTAAAGGAGGGCGGCGTGCCGCGCACCCCTCTGGCCGCGTCATAATGTTCCAGCACGATCCGGACCATATCGCCGAAGGCGCGGGCGTACTCCGGCTTCCCGCTCATCAGGAACGCCCGCGCCGGAGCGCGGAAAAGGCGGATCGCCGACTGGTTCGGGATATAATCCGGCGGCTCTGCATAGTGACGGCGCAGCGCCTCGACCATCCCGGCTGCGTCGGGCAACTCCCCCGCCCTTTCGCATTCCGAAATCAGCGGCACCTCCGCAGGGGCCGGAAACCGTTTGAAAAAAATATCGAGCGCCCTTTCCACCGCCTCGCGGGTCCGCCCTCCGAAATAGAGTCCGCCCACGCGCCAGTCGAGCATTTCCGGGAGCATCCGCAGCTCACAGCCCTCGGCCGGAACCGCCAGCTGCAAATTGGCCGCCAACCGGCGCAACGCCGCGTTACCGCGCGCATCTCCGTTGAAAATCAACGGTTTGCCGCTTTTGACGGCATCGGCGGCGGGGAGAATCGGCAGTTCGACCTTCCACTCCTTCCGAAACCGGTCGCGTACTATCGGCGCCCAGTCGTCGCGCCCCTGCTCCGCCGCAACGATCACCGCCGTGCTGAACGAACAGCTCCGGCGCGGCGCGGCCGGGAACGTCACCGGCCAGGCCGAACTGTCCAACCGGGGCAGCCGTCCCTCCGGCAGAGCCGCCGCCGGGAGCTTTCCCGCCGCATACTCCCTGATTTCCGCTTCGGTCAGCGCACCCCGGAACAGCATCGGTTCGTCGAGCAGTCCCGGAAAGAAATCTGTTCCGTAGGGAGAGCCGTTCCCGAAGAACAGCTCCGGGCTTTCCGGCAGCGGCTGCTTCATGCGCCGTTTGCAGAGCGGCCTGCCGTCCAGCCAGATCCGGATCTCTTCCGCCTTTCCCGTCACCGTCAGCAGACGCCAGCGGCCGGTTTCAAGCGCGACAGGAGCGGAAAAGCACTGTTCCCGGTTCGCGAGGTTCTGCACGAAAAAGCGGCCGCTCCGCGGGTTGCAGCCGACCCGCCAGCTTTTATTGAACACCGCGAAATAGAACGGTTTCTCCGGCAGTTCCTCCGGCTTGAACCAGAATTGAAAGCTGAATCCCTCCGCAAACCGGAACGGCTTCCCGTCGCGCTTGATCCACACCAATGCGCCGTTGCCGCGCAGGGAACTGCGGCTGTTTTTCCCCAGCACCGCCGGAGCCTCCGCCACCCGCTCCGGCGCTTTTCCTCCGGCCCGGTCCGGCTTATAGCGGCAGAATGCGCCACGCCGTGCCAGATCGTTCCGGTCCAGCTTCGTCAACGATCCGGGCGCACCTTCAAACCCGAAGCGCAATTCCAGCTCCGCGCCGCAGGCTGCGGCAGCCACTCCCAGCAGCAAACTCTTCATTATCAACTTCATCGCAACCTCACATCGATTTCGGGCGGCCGTCCGCATACGTCTTGCCGTCGGGACGCCAGTGCACGATATCCCAGCCGGTCGAGGTCCCGGAATCCGGCCTCACATCGCTGCCGCCCGAACAGAAAACCGATCCGGCATGGGAACCGGCGTGCCCGTCTGCGAACAGCACATTCATCCGCCCCGAATGCACGAACCGGGCGTACTTCGTCCACGCCGCACCGGGCGACATGTAGAACTGGTCGGCGTCGCCGTGCAGCAGCGTCAGGCTCGGCCGCTTCACCCTGCCGGTCTTGACCGCCACGCACTGCTCGCCGGTGGAAGCGTTGGTCTTCCAACCGCCGTCCGTGCCGACCGAGCCGAAGTACTCATTGCGCCCGTACCCGCCCCAGCTGTTCGAGGTGTTGCCGAGCTTGGGATGCGTCGAAGTGATCGTCGGACAGAGCGGCACCTCCGGCCACGAGTAAATATAGTATCCGCGGGTGCGCGACTCGTAGAATATTCCGCTGTTCGCCATATTCTCCATCCCGGTCGTATGTCGCGCCAGAATCTCGAACCAGTTGTTGTGGGCGTTTTTCCGGTCCCGGCTGATCGCGTAGTAGTCGTCCGAATCCCCGCAGTACGACAACTCGATCAATCCGATCTGCTTGAGCCGGTTCACGCAGTCGATCGCCCTCGCCCGGTCGCGCGCCTTGTTCAGCGCCGGCAGCAGCATTGCAGCCAATATCGCTATGATTGCGATCACTATGAGCAGCTCAATCAGCGTAAAACTGCAGCGGGATAGTCTCCGACGGAGGATTTCGCTCCTGTCGGAGCGACCAGCGCTTTCGCCGCTGGACCACGACCGGCAAGGTGCCGGTGCCGGGTACGGGACGGTCGACAGGCGGAGCAGCGGTCGGCCGGCGGGGAAGGAAGATCCGCAATAACGTGAAGTTGTCTTCCCGCTTTTTTGCGGAAAGGCAACTTCACGTTTTTGCTCCGACTTGCCGCTTGCAGAGCATTGGCGAAGGCGTGAGAGCTTGCCGGGAGTGTGTGAGAGGTTAAGATTGATTGGTACGGGGAGAGACGCGGCGCAAGTCGCCGCTTTCTCTCCTCCGAACCCCTCTCTTTTACGCAGAGCGGTATATGGAAAAAGATTGTATATTTGACAAGTTTTAATGACGAGCAGTTCGACAAGGGCTGCCGCTCCTGCGGCGCTGCGCGGACCGGTTTCATTCAATTCTGACGGCATTTTACAGTTCCTTTCCTGAAAGTCATACGGCAAGCCTGCCGCACAGGTTGATGTTTTTGACCGGTTCCGCCGGATTCTCCATCCGGGCGCAAAGCTCCCGGTAGAGGCACTGCCCAAGCAGCCGCCAGTCGATCGCAAGGGTCGGGAAGCGGAAGAAATCCGCGCGCAGGAGACGCTTCCCGTCGATGCTGAGCATCGGCACATATTCGAACGGAGGCTTTGCACCAGTCTCCGCCGCGGCTTCACAGGCCTGCTGGCAGACCTGATCCGACGTGAACAAATATCCGTTGGCCGGATCGAACTCCGGCGGAATCCCATCCGAAAACACGCAACTGCCCCCTTCGCTCCGCCACAGTGCGGCGAACAGCCGGCCGCGGGTCATGAAAAGTTTCCGGGAGCTGGAAGTGATCACCACATGGCGCACCCGTTTCAGCCGGAAATATTCGACCGCCTGCCGGGCCGCGTCCAGCGCATCGAGATTCACCACGCTCAGGGTGCCGTCAAGGTTGCCGTCAAACAGCGCCCCGACCGCCGCGCTTCCGGCCGGAAGCGGTTCCAGCGGCCAGTAAAAGGAGTTGAAGATCACCAGTCCGTCCGCCTCCCGCGCGTTCTCCCGCAGCACCCGGTTGCAGTCGGAATCGTGCGGCAGCGGCGTCATCACGATGCAATCCCCGCGTTTCGACGCGCTCTGGCTGAATCCGAGCAGCGCCGTATACCACAGGCTTTGGCAATCCGCATCCAGTTCGGAGCCGATGAAGAACACGATCTTCCTGCCGCCGGCCCCCCCGCCGATCAGCAGCGGAGTTTCCTGCCGGCATACGTAAATGCCGCGCTTGGAAGCCTTTTCCAGCTTTCCCTGTTCGCACAGGAAATCGATGCCGCGTATCGCCGAACCGTAGCTCAAGCAGAACTTCGCGGCCAGCCGCCGCACTGACGGAATACGCATCCCGGGGCGGTATTCGCCCGCGAGCAGCCGCTCTTCCAGATAGTTGATCAATTGTTCACTGATTTCCGGTTTCCGCATCTGATTTTCCATTCCTGCCGGATGATCCATCCTGATTCGTCACACTTTTAATTATGACGCATCCGCCGCAGAAACGCAAGAGACATGAACCGGAAACGGATCACAAACTGATCCATACTGATCCAATATAATCAAATCTGATCCAGATCACGGATCAGTTTGGTCGCTCCCATCGCAATTTTTCCCGCAGGGCTTGAACCATGCCGGAAACCGGGCTATACTAAAAAAACGCGTTACAGAACCGCAATTTTCAGGGCTGCACCATGAAAACAATTTCGCCGCTCGCCGGTCAATTGGTCGAATACATTGAAAGCCGGATCGTCTCCGGGGAGTACGGCGTCGGCAGCCGGCTCCCCTCCATCCGCCGCTTCGCCGCCAAATTCCGCCTGAGCTACGGCACCGCCTACCGGGCCGTCGAAAAGCTCTGTGAAAACGGCCTGCTCGAACAGCGCGGCCCCTCCGGCGTCTTCGTCAGGGCGCGCCGAAGCATCGGCACCGGGCGCTCCGGCCGGATCGCGGTGCTGATGGAGCCGTATGTCGGGGAGTCCGGCACCGGGCTTTGCCACACCGCCTTCATGGGCATGCTCGACGCGGCGTCGAAGGCCGGTTATCAACTGCTGGTCCAGTATGTTTCCGGGACCGACATCACCCCGGAACTGATCCGCCGGACTGCCGGGACCGCCGACGGCGTGATCCTGCTCAATGAATACGACTCGGAGCTCGGCGGCTATCCGCAGCTGCCCTGCCCCACCGTCGGCATGCTCGTGCAGAACTCCTGGAACGGGCGGATTTCCACCGTGAACCTCGATCCGCTGGAGATGGCGTGCTGCGCGGAACTCTATTTCCGGCGTGCCCGGACTTTTCTGCGCAGAGTGAAAATCTTCGCCAGCCCCAAGCCGGTCTACCTGACGCGCGGGCGGCAGTTCAAACGGCAGTGGGAGGAGCGCGGCGGCCGGGCGGAATTTCATGTCGGCCTGCCCACGGATGGTTACGAGGAAGATTGCGGCTACTTTTTCACGTCGGACCAACTGCTTCAAAGCGCCTCCGCCGCCTATCTCGCCGATACCGGCGAACAACTGGCCGACCGCTGCACCGTGCTCAGCGTGGACGGCAAACAGTTCCTCGACCCGGATTTCTTCCGCTTTCCGACCATCGCCGCCGACTGGCAGCGGATGGGCGAATGCGTCCTCTCCGAAATGCTCCGGCTGTTGAATGATCCGCGCGCCCTGCCCCGGAACATCAATATCTGCGGCAGGCTCCGACTGCCGCAGCAGGAGTGACTTACCGCATCAGGGAAAAAGGATCAACGGGTATTTGGCGGGGTCCTTGTTTTCGCCGATCCCCGGCGCAATCTGGATCCAGCCTTCACGCCCCTCGCCGTCGTCGTCGTTGATCAGCGCGTTGAACCTGGCTCCGGCGGCGAGCGCCTCCGGCGTCGTTCCCAGCACCGACAGCGGAATCGTCGCGTCATAGCAGGTCACCGTCCCCTCACGGGAAGTTGCGAGCCGTATCCCGGCGGCACTTCCGGCTGCATCAAAGCCGGACGGGGCACTCCAGATGAATACCTCACTCTTTCCGGAATCCAACCGGGAAAGGCCGATCTCCCACATCCGGTCCTGTCCGGGCAGCAGCAGCGCGAACTGCACGCAGTCTCCCTTCCAGACCCCGGCACCGCTGTTCGGCTGCACGTGGCGGTCGTCGGTCACCGCGAACCGCAGCCGCAGTTGCGTTCCGTCGCGGCGCAGCCAGACCCGGGCGGAACGGTCCTCCGGCCCCTGCCAGGTCAGGTGGACCTTGCCCGGATCGGCTTCGAAGAGCGAAATTGCCTGATCGCGGCGATCCATCCTGAAATCCGGCGCCTCCGGCTTCATCTCTCCGGAGGCGATGCGCCGCGCCGGTACAAGCGGCAGGCCGATGACGCCCGACGCACCGTCAGCCCCGATCGCATATTCCAGTTGCAATTCCGCCGCTTTCCGGTAAGTGACGGGGATGGATAATTCGCTGTTCCAAGACGCCTCGCTCCCGGCGGCGATGCGGATAACCCGTTCCGCCGGAACCGCAGCCACGCCTTCCGGTACAATGAGCTTCAGCCTGAATTCCCGTTCCTGCGCATACGGATTGCGTACACCGATCGCCAGTTTCACCTTGCTGCCCGGTACCGCCGGACCGTCGGTATCGATTGAAACCAGATTGCCTCCCCAGATGCAGTCCGACGCCTTTTTCAGCCGCAGGATCACCGGATCTCGTCCGGCTTCCGCCACCACGATGCCGCCCTGTACGGCGAGCGGCCTTGCATTTCCCATCAGGTCCACGGCTTCCGCGGCCGCCGCATCGGTGGAGAACTGCAACGGAACAGTCGCGCCCCGGTTGGTCTCGTTCCAGATTCCGGCCAGCAGTTCGCCGCCGCGGCTGAATAAATAGACATAAAGCTCCGGCGCTTTGCAGTCGATCCGCTTCAGGTACTGCGCCCCGGAAAAACATCCGGCAAGCGTGTTGTAGGCGACGTAGACCGCCTTGGGCTGGAAATCGTTGGCGATCATGCCGTAGTTATGCTCGCCGTTCTTCACGTCGAAGCCGTCGTTGCGCAGGTCGTACCAGTTGTAGCCGATCGCCCCGTTCGCCCAGCTGTAGAGCAGTTTCTTGAAGAGGGCCGCGGCCTGATTGCGTTCGCCGCCGAGTGAATTGAGTGCGGTTTCGTTGGCATACCACGGCACGGTGGTGCCGGTTCTTTCGCGCATCGGCAGGAACCGCTCTTCCACCGCCGCCCGGTAGGAGGCGAACCGCCCGTGCTCGTGGTAAGCGTGGATATCGAAGAAACCGCGCCCCTTCACCAGCGCCTCCTCGTGGAAATTCCCCTTTCTGGAGGGATGGTCCTTGACGGTCGCGAAGCCGCCGCTCTGGATGATCACCTCCGGATCCGCCGCCTTGGCGGCACGCCATGCGAGCTTCATCAGTTCCGCGTACTCATCCGAACCGTAGGAGGTTCTTCCTTTGAAATCCGGTTCGTTCCACACCTCCCAGAGGCGGATTTTCCCCCGGTAACGGGTCACGGTCGCGGAGATGAACTTCTCCCATGCCCCATAATCCGGCAAAGAGCGGAACCACTCCTTCCACTCCTTGCCGCGAACCTCGGGAGCCGCCGCCCAGCGCGGCGTATATGCCCAGATCGGCGCCAGTTCGATATCGTAACGCCCGAAAAGCTCCACCTTGCGGTCCATGCTTTCAAAGTTCCAGCGGTCCGGTGCGGGCTGAAGAGAACTCCAGCTCGCGTCATTGCGCAGCACTTTACCGCCGCAATACGCCATCGCCAGCGCCTCCAGCTCCTGATCGCGCAGGCTCCAGCGCTGCGGATGCGAGCAGATGCCGAACAGAAACCCTTTCGCCCTTCCCGGAGTCGGCCCGGCGGGTTTCAGCCATGCGAACGAACGTTTCGACACTGCGACATCCCCCTTGTCATTCGCGGCGGTGATCCGGCAGCTCACATACCAGATTCCCAGCGCCGGCAATGTCCCTTCCAGAGGACGGCTGACGGCTTCGCCGGGAGCGAGTTTCAGCGGGAATGCGTTTTTTACGCTTCTGCCGTAATAGTCGACCAGCTCCACTTCCGCCTGCACCTCAAGCGGCACGGCGGCGCGGTTGATGAAGCGGAACGCCGGCTTGTCCTTCTCTCCCGCCAGCAGCAAATGGAGCGGATTGCCGGTGTCGACCTCAAAGCCGACCGCTTCGGCAGCCGAGCGGCGGACGAAACGCTCCGAGCCGGTAAAGCAGAGCCGGAACTCTCCCGGTTCCGGTTCCACCGTGATCGAGGAGTAATATCCCGTCGGAGCTTTCGACGCGGGAAATTCGAAACGCAACTCTTTCTGACCGGGCGCGAAATTACACTTCGCCTGAAATTTCCGGCCGGTTGAGTCGGCGTAACTCAAAGCGGCCGTCCCCTTTCCGGTGCTTCCGGCTCCGTCCAGCCGGAATACTGCCAGTTCAGCGGGAGCATACGGCGTCAGGGAGAGCTTCCGGTCAACCATCGTGAATTTTTTCCGTTTTTCAACGGTTCCGGCCATCTCCCAGCCGGAATCGGTCAATTTCAGGGAGGCTTCCGCCGGATTCCCCCTCAGCGCAAAGTTTTCCGAACGGTCGAAGTTCAGGAAAGGTTCGCCGCACACCAGCAATTCTCCTTGCCGCTTATGCAGTTGCAGCTTCCCGATGAAAAGTTCCCCGGCGCCGGAACCGGCGGGGAAATTGACCGCGACACCGCTGAAACGCAATGCGCCGTCCACTTTCCGGTCGGCGTTGCCGCCCCAGCTGCTGTTCGCATCCGTTTCCGAAATCCGGTAGGAGAGGGTATTCCACGCCCCCCGCTTCAAACCTTCCCCGGCCGGATAGAATTGAAAGGTTTCGCCTTTGGCGTCGGTAAAGCGCACCCCGATCCTGCCCACCCGCGTTTTTTCCGGCACATAGACGGTCAATCCGGCGGAAGCCTGTTCGACCGGAGCGATTTTGCGGTTGTTCCGCAACTTGAGCTCCGCAAACCGGTGACGCCTTTCCCCCCAGGTCAGTTTCAGGCACGGCGCCTCGCTCTCCGGCGGAACGGCCGGAGTCAATGCCTGATCCCGTTTCTCTCCCTGAATCAAGGCAACCGCCACAGAACCGTCAAAACGGATTTCCTCCCCGGCACAGGCCAGGGCGACAACGGACACGGCAAGCAGAATAAACGTTTTCATCGCATTTCCCTTTTCTATCGTCCGGGTTTCAGGCTGAGCGCATCGTCGACGTCGCCGAGCCGGATCGAGCCGACGTGCGCGTCAAGCCACAGCACATTTTTGGTGCCCAGATGGCGGAATGAATATTCGCTGCCGCCCTGCACGTTGTCGATCTTGTTGCACTCCTTGAAGTTGTTGATATCCGGCTGCTGCTTGAGGTTGGCGATCCCGTCCGGATTCAGTCCCAATTCCGAAACCCACAGAATGCGTGAATTCGGAACCGGGGCACGCGTCGAGGTTCCGCGCGATACGGTGGCCGGAGTAATGCAATAGGAGACTTTCTGCCCGATCGCTGACGGCTGGTTCAGCGTCGTCGAACGGTAAGGAGACATTCCGAGCAGTTCGATCGACTCGCTGAACGAATTCATCGAATAACTGCAGGTATCCGACCTGATCTCCTTGATCTCCGGACAGCGCAGCGGACCGAAATTGCGCAGCCTCGCCGCCTGATCCCAGGTGATATCAAGCCTGCTCGTATCCTTCGACAGATAAGGGAGCACCCGGAAATACCACCAATGGAAGTTCCGGCCGTACCCCAGCACATCCGGCGGACGCGCCGCCGGATAAAACTGATTGTCGGTTCCGTACAAATTCAATGCGACCCCGATCTGCTTGAGATTGTTCAGGCAGGTGGTCTTGCGCGCAATCGCCCGCGCCCGGTTCAACGCCGGCAGCAGCATCGCCGCCAGAATCGCGATGATCGCTATAGAAA
>ERZ1034915.1045-NODE-1045-length-16384-cov-4.892523_pt1 | contig 16384 bp, 20 predicted proteins | sample MGYA00520592_ERZ1034915 | MGnify/ENA primary metagenome ERZ1034915 (study PRJEB33766, sample SAMN09781787) | gut metagenome | biome: gut microbiome | host: Homo sapiens | place: Madagascar | study: EMG produced TPA metagenomics assembly of the PRJNA485056 data... | reverse complement strand
CGGGCGATAACCGTAGAAGTGGATGTAGTCTGTAATCTGAACTGCTGTCGAATATGTAACTTCGCGTTTTTTTTTGGGCTAATTGACGCGCAATTCTGGGCGGAGAGCGTGCAGCTAAAAAGCCCAGAATTGACCGCTAATTACTATATCGTCATCGCTCTGATTGAACGTAAATCATCCAGGTTATTCAGTTCCTCCTTCATTTCCCGCTGACGCTGATAAATCTCGTCATTGCGATCGGCCTGTGCCTGCGCCATTGCTGCCGCCAGTTCTTCCAGTTCCGGCATCGACAGTTTCACCTGTTGATTATCAGCGTCGCCCCACGCAAGGGCGGTTCGTGCCGTATCAGATTTTGCAGCCATTACCGCAGGATAAAGACGGGCCATTGAGTCGGGGCCAGCGTTCCAGGTGCGACCGTTCCATTCGAACGTGAACGGCTGCGCTTCCTGTTCTGTGCGCCATGCCTCAATTTCCCGTTTTTTGGCGTCCTTTGCTGCTGCGATAAGTTCAGGTGATGCGGTGAACGGGGCAATCTCGCCCCATTTGCCGCTTTGCAGTTCCTGCCAGATTTGCTGACCGGTTTTCGCTGTATCGTCCGGCGTGGCAGTGTAGGGAACAGGGGCTTCCATTTCCTCAAACAGAACGTCGCAGTCAATCGCACCGGATTCGGTGTAGCGGGGACTGGTAATTTCTTTTATCTGCATCATGCAATCCTCATGAACAGCGCAACAAAAGCCTGGTCGCTGTATGTTGTGGGTGCTCCGGACATCGATATATACGTACCTGGCAGGCAATGACTTTTACAGCCAGTGATGTAAAAACGCGGTGTTGCCGCATACGTACCAGACGGGGTGAACGGGCACTCTATCGCCACAGGTGCAAGTCGTGAGCCGGGGTAAGTCTGACCACGGGATACTTTAATATTTGTGTCGCCGTCAGCGGTTCCCTGGTATGCCGCCAGTATTAAACTTCCTGGCTGCGCCGGGTCGCGCCACTCATTGTTATAATTACTGTTAAACGAATACAACATCTGTCGGACATCCAGCAGTGATGCGAGTTTACGCCAGCTTATTGTCGAGTTGCTCTGAGCAATACGTTTGCCGATGTGCAAGTATCCGTCATTGTCATAAAAAGCCAGTATTTTCAGAACCTTCGAAGCATCGTTATGTCCGCTGCCATTAAGCCACAGCAAATCAACAATCCCCCACCTGTCTCCTTCAGGTGCGAGGTATTCTTTATCACTGGCGCTGACGTAATAACGACCAGGTTTCGCCCACTGTGACCACCACGACGCCGTATGGCCCTCATTAAAATTTATTCGCCCCTGGCTTTGGTCTTCAAATGTGTAGCCAAATCCGTAAGCCCCGGCGAGTGGCAGATGCACCCTTTGTTCATACTCAGTTCTGGATGGCCATGTATAAGGGGTGGCAATTACCTGTTTATTTTTCACCCCGGAAATCTGTAAATTCCATTGGGCCTGAGCCAGTGCTGACGGGCCAGCATCAACAATTTCCTGAAAGTTGTTTTTTATCTTGAGATAGCCGCCATCCAGAATTTCGTCAATTTCGCCTTTGGCGTTCTCTGCTGATTCTGCGGCGGTCGCTGCATCCTGCGCATATTGTTTAGTCTGCTGCTCATGTTGTTCAGCTTTCTGCGCGTGTTTTTGTGCGTTCTGTTCGCTCAGGGCGGCGTTGTCAGCACTGTTTTTTGAGTCCGTGGCACTGTCAGCAGAATTCTTTGCTGCCTGCTGCGCCTTTTTTACCGCATCAGTAACGCTCTGCACACCCTGCTGCACCTGCCCGGCGTTCAGATTAACTTCTGAGGCCAGCTGTTCAACGCGCTGTTTGCTGGCCGCTACGGCTTCTGCGTTCTGCTGTACGTTATCCGCAAGTGTCTTGCAGTCTTTTTTTGTCTGCTCTGCATCAGCTGCGTGTTTCCCTGCTCCCTGTTCGCTTTCCGCTGCCGCTTCCGCGCTCTGCTGCGCCTGCGCCACCAGTTCTTCGAACCGCTTAACAACATCCGGTTTCAGGTCGCCTTCATCGAGAGCGGTCAGGAAGTCGTTCAGTGTGCCGGGCTTTGAGTCGTCGTAAACCGAAATATCACCCACGCAGCACTTAGGGCCGTTCTTTTGCTTGATGTGAACGGTGTATTTGCCTTTTTGCGCTTCAAAGGCATACTGTCCCGCCGCATCGGTTTCAATAACCGCGAATGATTCAGTGACCACTTCACTGGTATTAACCAGTGCATCTAAATAAATTTTGCATTCCGCCATCGGAACGCCGGCACCATTAATAAGCACACCTGAGATTAATACAGACATAAAACCTCTGAATGATAAAAAGCCGCCTGCGGCGGCTGTCTGATTTATTCAAAGTCTGACCAGTCAATATCTGGCGCGTTTTCCGGTTGAATGCGATTTAACTTTATTCGTAATTTCCTGAGGGCTGTCAGTTGTTCCTGTTCTTCAGGCGTCGCTTCACCAAAATCAACGGCATCCTGTAAAACGGCGATTTGCTCCCCCATCTGTTTAAGCAGGCCTGCTTTCTTCTCTGCTGCCTGATTAATCAGCGCATCACGCTTCGCCTCTTCATCCGTCACCCACTGGCTGCCATCCCAGCGCTGGTATTCTCCGTCTGGTGCAATAAATGTGACATTTTCAGGAAGTTCCCCCAGTTCAGATATCGGGACTGCATTTCCGGTTTCTGTTGAATAAACGGTTTTACCCCGATGGTCTTCAACCAGTCGCCATGAAGAATCAGTGGTATTAAATATCGCTGTAAACCCTGCCGGAATTTCTGGCGGAGCTATAGTCGTACAGTTCGCAGGAAGACCGGTTTTAGGTGGTATATAAGAGTCACCACTACCGATAAACTCTTTTGTATCTTCGAGAAAATTAAATACACGAATGGTCTGTGCTTTATCACTCATTTTAAAAGTCATTATGCAAGCCTCACAATATAATTAAATGCGATGTTCTTGACGGTATTTTCTGCGTTACCGGAAGCGTTAACAGTAATGGTGTGACCGTGTGAACCAATGGCGACGGCATGATTATGAGGGCCGATATATACGCCATGCGCATGGTTTCCTGCCTGCCCCGTGTAAAGGTTTCTTACACCGCTATTCATGTTTACCGTTGAGCCACCACCGGCACTGACAGATACCTGCTGACCGACATCATGATTATGCAGTCCACCCGCATCTGTCGATTTTGAACCATAATCAAACGAACTGGTTATTTTCGTTCCCAAATCGGTATTTGACGCACTGGCACTGTGGGCGTGTGATTTAATGCCGTCCTGCTCCTGAGACAATACAGCACGACCACTGGCAGGCTTACCCTTGATTGTCCAGCCGCGCATATCAGGAATAATCCCGGACGGATAGGCAACCGCAAGTTTAGGGTAAGAGCCTTTATCAAAACTTTGCCCCTGCATTAAGGCATAACCGGATGGCACTGAATCAGATGGCCACGGGATTGGTGTTCCAACCGGCAAAGCTGTACCCTGTAAATCAGTGATTTTTTCTGCTAACAACTTTATTGCCTTTGGGGTGGCAGCCAGTTCTTCTGAATCACTGTTTATTGCGCTGCTGAGCTGAACGACACCCTTATTCGTTAATGATGCATCAGGAACTTTTTTCCCGACATATAAGGCCAGCGCCTCAAACAGTTGATTCTGTTTTTTCGGGTCCGGGGTTACGCCAACCCCTTTAAGAACGTTAATCACCTCCTGCTGCAAATCGCGCGTTGCTGCCTGATGATTATTCATATATTCGGCGTAAACGATGGTTCCCTCAATTCCCTGAGTGGGGTCACCATCATGAAATAGCTTATCCGGCGTATTCACCGGAGGCATTAAATTCTGCATTATTCCTCCACCTCATATGTGAAATAACAGTCTGTAAAAGCCGGTTTAAGGTCTTTAAACGTGTTTTCTAAAATGGATTCACCAAAGGCCGTCAGCGGTTCGCCGGTTGCCGACGCCCCCGTTCTGAAACGGTAGACCGGTGTTTTTGTCCCGATAACATTGACCTGCCACACCCAGCGGATTTCCGGTATCAGCAGACGGTCGCCGCAGCGGTTTATCCCCACCCGGAACGCTCGCGGCTCCGTAATGGTGATGGTGTAGCCCAGGCTGGCGGCAAGGCTCTTAAAGTAAGGGATTGACAGCCCACCTGTGGCGGCCATCCTGACCAGGATGTTCTGCCGCCGCTCCTGTTGTGTTGCTCCTTCACGGGGGACAATGCCGTACACGCGCTCCCAGTCGGACAGCGTCATCGATGCCTGCAATGGGGTGATTTGTGCCAGAACGCTTGCCGCTGATGCCTTCACGGCCTCCATGACGTCAGCCTCGGCGGTCAGCTCCGCGGAAATATATTTCCCGTTCTGGTCATAACTGACAGGCGGCAGCATGGCGCGAAATAAATCGACCATATTCATGAATCACCCCTCACGCGGAAAAGGCTGAATATCAATATTTCCCGGGCGCAGCCATTCCCACGTTGACGCGTTAATAATGGCTTTTACATTGTCTGCTGGCGTAATGATTCGCCGGTCACTGACACCGGAAATTAATGAAATCTGGGTTTCCAGTTGTGAAATTATTAATTCCTGCCCCGGCTCCAGCCGGTTCATAAAATCCGTGATAACGTCAGTTATCTGCGGTTTTATCTGCTCAACGGTCAGGCCGCTGGTTTTTACCCGGACAACGAAATCAACGGCTTTTTTCGTCGGTGCCAGCACCATCGTATCCTTCGCTGTCACCGGGCGGACTTCCTCAATATGAGCCAGCACGGCATTAATCAGTTCCTGCGAGGGAAGGTCATTGGCTGACGTAATGGCCACATCAACCGTCCCCAGACCACGACGCAATGGCTCCACATATGCCGAGGTAACACCATCCACTTCCAGCGCCCAGCGTTTGTAATCATATTTGTTACCGCCAGCAGGCGGCCTGCGCAGAATATCCAGATAACGCGCCAGCAGGTCAGCGTCGCTTTCCCTGTCCGTTCCGCCGGTCAGGAATTTAATCGTCACCGTGCTGTTAATGCCTTCCGGCGGACTGACCAGCGTTGCCGTCTGCGTCGTGGATGCATTCGTCTGTGCACCCGTGGCGGTGCTTTTTACCGTCACCTCTGCGCTGCCTTCATCACCGATGGCGCAGTCTGCTGTGGTGGCCACGCTGACACCTTCACCACGAATTTCCGCACCGGCTGGCAGCGTCTTACCGGGTGTGCCGGTAATCACTGCCTGACCGGATGAGGCCGTTGCTTTTTTACGAAAAACGTTGCGCGTGCGACAGTGCAGCTCCAGATATTCAGGGTCTGCCGTGTCAGGAAACACCTGCCGGAGTATCCACCCCTGATGCATATAAAGCCCGTCCGCCACGCCGGATACGGCATTTGCACGAATGCGGTAATCGCTGTCTGCGCCGGTATCGATGGTTTCTCCCGGCAGGGCGTTAGCGATATCACGTAGCTGGCGTTCTGTGTTTTCAGCAACGCCCGGAACAGGAAACGGCATTACATAATCCTCACAGGGTGTTCAAACGTCTGCGGTGTGCCCGCGTTATCCGTGACGGTAATTAACAGCAACAGCCAGCCGCGCTGGCCCGCTTTCGTGTCAACGGTAATGGATTTTGCCCGCCCGTCATCGAGCAGGGGCTGAAGAGCCTGGCTGGCATACTGCGCCGCCAGCCTGTGGACACGGGAAACGTCTTTTTCCCGCTTCAGTTCGTGCAGGCGTGACCCCAGCGACGCATCCGCCCAGTAACTGCCAAGCGGCGTCGCCAGTCGCAGATAAACCGCGTTATGAAGTGTGTAAATCCGGCGGCGTTCGTAGTCGCCGGTTGCAGGTGAAATCGTCTGGTCCATGCCGCCAGTCTGGCAGCATGGACAGGTCAGAATCAGATGAGTGTGTTCAGCACTTAATTAACGGGGATATCAGACATGCCGTCAGGTGTGTTATGCTTATGGGTTCCGATTTTAACGTCATTAATGGTGACGTCAACGGAGGTAATCACACCTCCCACATGGTTGATATTGCCTTCAAAGGTGGCGGCGTATTCCTTGCCTCCACGGATGGCCATGCCACCGTTGCCGGTGATTTTACCTTCCACCGTCAGCTTATCGCTGGCTGTCAGTAACGGTGTTGTGAATGCGGCGTTCTCCTCTGCCTCAACCTCATAGCGTTTGCATTTTACCCGGTAAACGTCACATTCGGTTTCAACAATCCGCCCGCGCTTCAGTACGATTTTCGCGCCTTCATCGGTATACAGGGCCACCTCGCCGGGTTTCAGTTCCGTCAGGCGATATGCGCCGTGCTCGGTGGCCACGACGACGGTATGGGAGGTATTACCGTTCAGCGGAACGGCAATACCCATTGAACCAGGCGGCGGGGATGTGGTGAGGCCGTAATGCTGAAAATACTCCGCACCATCCAGCTGTTCGCCTGCCAGCCCGTTCAGCTGGAGAAGCTGTACTTTGGTCGAACTGTCCACCGTACCGGTCACCACCCTGAATGCCTGGCGAACGGCGGCCAGTGCCTGCTGTATGCGCTGATTAACCTTGTCCCACATCATTTCTCCCAGACCTTAACAATGGCGACCTCTTTTTTCTTTTTGCCCCTGCGGTGATGGCGTTTCTTCTCGCGCGGGAAGGCATCTGGTATCCATACGCCATCCTCCTTAAAGCGGAGCCGGGTTGTCTGCCCGCTCCGGCCTCCGCTGAACTCGCGGCCCATCAGAAAAAAGATGGCATCGATGCCGTGGGGTTCGCTGACAATTCGCACACGCTGTCCGGGCTGCCACAGGACACCGTCCGCCGTGCGATGACCTGCAACCAGTGCGACGATATCCAGCCCCGACAGGCGGGCATCACTCATCATTTTTTTTGCGCGCCAGTTCACCTGCTCCATGTTACTGGTGTCGCCCTGGGTGATTATCTGCGGGCGGTAATAATCCACGGTGGGGTCGGTGGCCACGGCTTTCATGTTATGAATGCCTGTCTGACCACTGCCTGTATTACCGCTGTCCTGCCCGGATAATGTGCGCACGCTGCCGTCCTCGTTCCAGATATCCAGCGGCACCACGGCCAGTTGTTTTTTGCTGTCTGCGCGGCGGGCATGGCTTTGAGCCAGTACCGTAAGTTCGGAGAAGCAGCCGTTAATGGACCGGGTATCGTCCAGCTCCATCACGTTGTTCCCGGTGCCGTCCAGCTTCAGAATCAGCGTATCCACCGGCGTGGTGGTGTAGTCAGGGCCACCCACAACCAGCGTCCCGTCAGGCTCAAACCATGGCCATAAGCCGCGACCGGCGGCAGCTTTGGCCAGTGCATCCCACGCACGCATCCCCGGCTCTATAACGACCTTGTCATTACGTGACACACCGGACGCCTGAATACGGATGCGCTGTATCCCCAGCGGTCTGACAATCCTGTCGATGACCTCGTCCAGCGTCAGCTGATTGGCGCTGAACACCGGCGCGGCACAGTCCACCAGAATGGCGGCATCATCACGCCCGGACAGGGTCAGCGTGCAGCTCTGACGGGATACACTGCGGCGCACGCTGTCCACGCGACCACTGAGGACCGTCTCGTCTCCCGCCTGCAAACGGACCGGCGCACCCCGGACGATATCCGCCGGGAACACCTTTTCAGGCAGTCCCAGCTGAAGCTGCCACCCGTCGGCGGCTTTCAGGAAATCGCTGTCAATACGATAACTGCTCCAGTCAGAATGCGACCTTCCGGCAATGACCAGGCTGATTTTGTCGTCGTTATTTTGCATAGGCATTAATCACCATCCCGGCGGTTATGTTGTTTGGGTCACGTAGCTGCGGGTTCAGACGTTGCAGCTCTGCCGCACGGCTGTAGTCGCCGTACCACTGCCACGCCAGCAACAGCAGACAACTGTCCGCCTGCACCTGTTTCTGCGTCAGTGGTGGGCGGCGTGACAGAACCAGCAGGCCGACATCCTGCACGGATGCCGCCACGTTCTTCATGCTCTGAATGATTTCCGGGTACATCAGTCCCAGCGGTGATGCGGTTTCGGTTATCCGTTCGCGTTCGCCTTCATAGCGTTCACGGAACAGCGTGATGGCGGCCTGTAAGCGGGTGCGCACATCCCCGACCAGTCGCCCGATATCCGCCGGTATAAGCTGCTCTGACTGGGCCTCATCTGACAGTATCGCCGTCGCCACGCTGGCCAGCTCTGAGGCTGCCAGAACCGCATAAGCCGCTTTCACGTCCTGCACGTCTTCCACGGACGCATCCGGCGGAAGTGCCACAGACGGCGTTTTATCACCGCTGACCAGTGCGACCGGCAGCGCGACCAGCTCATCCATATCTGCCATCACCTCATTCCAGCAGGTCATCACGGTCGCAGAACTGGCGACGCTGTCTTCTCCGGTCAGTCCGGTCGTGGTGGCGGAATCAGTACGCTCCAGCACCGGCACTGCGTGCCCGACATCTGACGTGTGGATTTCCAGCACCTCTGCCAGTCCGCCGATAAACTTTCCGGGTTCGCTGGCCAGTGACATCATATTGTCGATGGATGAGAGAAAATCGCTTTTGAATGTCAGCAGGGTATTCACCAGCGTGGCGCGTACCGTCTGGATTTTTTTAATCACGCTGTTAATGGTCTTTAAAGGGGCCGTAACAGCGTCAAATAATTCGCTTAACTGTGCCAGTAACTTATCCAGTTCTTCAAATAACTGCTGTGCAAACAGCTCCGGTAACGGGGTGCTGAACAACGCGCTGCCGGTGCGGTTCTCCAGAAAGCTCATGTCGATGGTGCAGCTGTCCGGGCTTTCTGCGTCATGGCGGATGCTGTAGCCGGTCACAATCACCGACGGAACGGAGCCATAAACCGGGTGAATCAGCTCACCATCGCCGCCTTCGTCCAGGGCGGCGATCAGCTTTTCGAGTTTATATTCGTAATACTCCCCCCACAGGAACGCCGTCATGCGGAACGGTCGCGCCTTGCGCCCGAGGTCGTGCAAATCCGCCCCGTCAACAAACGGGTATTCATAGACCGCATGGTCGCGGCTGATTTGTTCATCCGTGTTCAGTACATCAAACTGCACGCCACGAAAGGAGGCGTTTTGCAGGTTTTCAGCCCAGCCCATCAGTAAGTTCCTCCCGTGCCTCTGTTGCCGTCCTGAAGGTTGTATTTGTTCACTGCCTCCGCCACGACCTGACCATCGAGCACCAGTTGTGTGGTGAAATTAATGGGGCTGGCAGGTGGTCCCCAGTGCGTGAGATATTCCGGCTGGGTGATGCGTCCGGGTTGCTTTGATGCTGATTCAGGCGTTGTGTTTCCTGCGGCTTTGTTGACCTGCGCCGGTGATGGCAGGGCATCAGCTGCGGCTTTTTTCCTGTCTTCCTCCCAGCGCCTCAACCACTCTTCGTTTTCGGTGGAGTAGCCTTCCCCAAACTGCCACCACGGCTGGTATTTTTTGCGGGCGGCGTCGATGATTTCCTGGGGATATCGGGCGCGGATGCGTTTCCAGCGTTCTTCGCTTCCTTCGACGGCGGCGTCTTCTTCCGGGCTGGTTGCGGTGGCCAGTGCCGTAACGGTGCCACCGAAAGAAAGCAGGCTACCGGCAATGCCGGGGAATTTAAATCCTTTGCCTTTTTTGACCGTGTTTTCAATGACATCACCGACAACCTCGCCAGCCTTGCCACCGGGTTTACCTCCTGTCAGGATTTTGATCCCGGCCCATGTCAGAGCCGCTGCGGTCATCGCTTCAATCGCAGTCGTGGCACCCACCACCGCCGTGGTCAGCCCCGGAAACTTTTCACCCGCCCAGCTTATGGCATCGGCCACAGTACCGGACGCATCCGCCAGCTTTTTCATGCTGTCCATTTGTGAAAATTCAAGCGTGTTTTTAGCCTGTTCGGTTTTAAAGTCATTGAGGCCGGATATGAAGTTAAAATCCACATCCCCCGCGCGCTGGCCTTCCGGCAGGGTGCGCTGCTGATTAATCGCGTCTTCAACCTTTTTCCGGTATTCCGGGTTGTTACGGTAAGCCAGCAACGCTTTTAACGCCTGTTGGTCTGCAACCAGTTTCCCGACACCAAAGCCTTCAAGGAGTTTTGCCATCGAATCATAAACAGCCGTCTGCTCGCCTTTATCCCGGGCTGAGGCCAGTTTCTTTTGCAACTCCTGAAAGCGTTTATCGCTGGCAACGATTTTGTCTATCAGGCTGGACAGCGCATCTATCGGATCAAGTCCATGTTCGCGCGCCTGAACCAGCGTACCGGAAAAATCAATTCCTTTACCGTTGTAATCAATGCTCTTTGCCGCTGTTTCAATATCGTGGCTGGTCAGTTTAGCCAGCAGGTTAAACACGTTATTTCCGGCTTCATCACTGCTTCCAGCCGTAATGGCGGCAGCTTCATTCAGCGCCAGAATCTTGACAAAATCATCCTTGCCTCTCATCCCCGCAGCTGACGCTGACCCCAGTTGCGAAGATAACCAGCGGGCCATGTCGCTCAGTTCAAAGCTGCCTTCTTTGCCCGCTGCAATTGCCATATTCAGAACGGTGGAAATATCTTCATCCCTGAATCCAAAGGTCTTTTTACCCTTAAGCATCACATTAGCCAGGTCTGTCGCTGATGCACCGGAAGCCGTGGCGTATTTCATCAGTTCAGGCAGCCACTTACTGGCTGTTTCAAATGAAATACCGCCATCTTTCAGCAGGGCATCCAGCGTTTCGGCTGCATCCTCTTTCGTACCGCCGCCATAGGTCACCGCGTTACGGATGCTGCTTTTCATCTGCTCAAGACCAGCCCTGCGCCCCTCCAGCCCACCATCACTGAAGGCGGTATTGGCCATCATTGCCAGCTGGCGTTCGTAGCTCATCTGTCTTTTGACTGGCTGCGCCATAATGGCAGCACCTGCTGCAATACCACCGCCTATTGTCACGGCATTCCCGCCAAATGCAGCCGCACGGGCAAAACGCCCCGGCTCCTGGATAACAGGCGTTTTCGCCATCTTCATCTGAGCCTGAGTAACACCATCCAGTTCACGCTTGAGTGCCCGGGCTTTTTCCCGGGTGGCCTGCATGGCACGTTCCTGCTCCTGCGCAGATTCAAAACCGGCGCGGGCCAGACGGTTATAACTGGCAACCGTCAGATAAATTTCGCGCCGGATCTCACGCTCTGCACGAATACCGAGCGTTTCCCGGGCACGGGCGGCACGCTGTATCTCTTTTGCGGCCTTTTTCGTGCTGTTAATGCTTTCCTGCTCGGTACGCTTCTGCTCTGCGCCTGCCTTCCGTGTCGCCTTTGTTACACCTTCGGTGGCTTTGATAACCTGTTTTTGTCCCTTTTCCAGAACCTGCGAGGCTTCGTCCTTCGCAGTCAGGGTCATGCCAACTTTGAAATTACCGGCCATTTTTCTGCTTACCTTTTCTGCGTTTCTTTCTGAGGGATTTAAATGACTGGCGGGTGGTCTGTGAGGTGTCCTTCCTTCCTGAGCCGCCGCCGTTCAGCCTGTCAACGGCGGCAAGCCAGCCGTCCAGCTCGGGACGGCTCATGGTCATGATTTGCTCTTCGGTTATTCCGTAGCGCCCGAGGATGAGGACTGCGAGCCGGAGTCCGGCGAGCCGGGATTCCCGCCGTTCCGCTTTACCTTCAGGACGTTGCGTGATGCCAGCAGAATATTAAAATCGTCCGGCGTCATGTTGTCGTGTAACAGCTCCGCCGTCAGTTCTTCCTGCGGAATATCCCCCAGGCGGACCAGCGTTGCCGCCATCACCGCACAGCGGTAGTAATAATCCGCCGCGAAGCCATCCACCGTCTGAAAGCGTTCTTCCGTTTCTTCCAGTGCCTGCCCGTTATCACGCATGACCGGCAGACGCAGCTCAAAGTTTTTATGAACGGTGCCGTTAAACACCACGCCATCAGACAGCTCGCCGGTCTGTGTATTAATCAAAGTCATCCTGTCACCTTCCTGAGTGCAGCCATTTTGATATCAATTTTCGCTTCACTGTCGACGGTGTATTTCTCACCCACTTCGGTTGTGAAGCAGTCCAGATAGGAGGTGCGCTTGCCGCTGTTGCTGAGCGGATAAATTGAGATTTTCACACCTTCCAGATTTTCCCAGTCCGGCTCGTTGGTATCAGGGATAACCGCCGAAACAGAAATATCGTAAGTGGCAATGCCACGGGCAAAGCCTTTTGCCCTGCCGGTTTTGTTCATGGTCTTGACCAGCTTTCGCCCGGTGTTGATCTGAACATCGAAGTCGGTGATCTCGATTTCCTGGCTGTCCACCTCCAGCACAATCGAGCCGACATATTCTTTAATGGACATTTACCGCGCTCCTTACAAAATCATGTCGATGCGACCGGCAAACACATGCAGGCCGTTAACCACATCCGCCGGAACCACGCAGTCGAGACGGTTTGCATCTTTCCCGTTTCGCTGAACGCGCAGCTTTGCCTTGTTCGCTTCCACGTTCTCCAGAATTTCCGCTTCCTCCAGCTTGATCAGCACGTCATACAGTTCGCTTTCCACTTTTGCGATAGTGCGGGTGCTGAGTTTTTCGCGCGGGAAGCGAAGGCTGATGCGTTCGCGGCACGCCTTGCGGGTGTAGTCCAGCGTTCTGATGGACGTGATATCCAGTAACGAGACGTCAGTCACGCCCTGTGCGTTTACCGTGTACGTACTGACCGCACGCACAATCTGCACCGTGTTACCCGGGCCAACCTCAACCGGCGTCAGGCCGTTATGCAGGGCGTTTTCCTGCTCGTTACGGCTTTCACGCTGTGACATGGCGACCACATCCAGCCCGGACAGCGCCAGCGAGTTCAGCGGACGCGCCGGGTCTTCCTCGCCCGCCATCACAGCGCCGTAGATGGCAGCCAGCACCGCTGGCAGCTTCACGGAGCCGCGATACCAGGGGACGGACACGCGCCCGCTGTTCACACCGGCGGCCAGGGTGATCCCGTTTCCGAGACTGCCCGTCCAGCCTGCACAGCCAATCGCGCCGCGCTGTTCCATCGCGTTCCCGGTTTTCTCCAGATGCTGCTTCATGGCGGCAAGGGCTGGCGTGGTACTGAACGGACAAATCAGAATGTTGTGACCGGCGGCAAAGACCGCATCCAGTGCGGGCTGAATATCCGGGTCCATTTCACCGTTCGCCATCGGCGTGGCGCTCACGGTCAGACCACCTGCCGTGGTGGATGCTGACAGGGTGATGTCATTCCCCCAGGCACCTTTGGTCCGGGTGGTGACCGTCAGCTGAGAGGCTTCCGATTGGTATTCCCCCGTAACCAGAAGCGAAGGCGTCTGCGTCATTGCTTCCACCAGTGCCGGAATGATTTTCGACGGTCCATCACCGGTTTCCACATCCACCGAAACCTGCTCACCGGCAACCCATACCGACAGTGTTCCGCTGCTGATTGCCGTACCGTTGACGGTAACCGCGCCGGTTGCTGCCTTTCCTGCGCCACTGTCTGCAATACCGATAACATCCAGTTGCAGATAGCTGTTGGCATTAATGGCCGCGCGCGCCATTGCAGCGGCCAGCGAACCGGCCCCGAAATACAAATCCGCTTCGTCTTCGGAATACACGGAAACGGCATTCAGGGGCGTGGCGGTGCCGCCTGACAGCATCGGGCCAATCACCAGAACACGCTGTTCGTTACCCGGCAGCGTGTTAACGGCCAGCCGGGTATTAAACTCAAAATGCACACCGGGCTTACGGATGCCGCCCGAAATGGTGTCAAACTGAATTTCACTCATCGGAATCCACCTGTTTCTCTCTCTTCGCCTTCGCTTTTACCTGCACGGCGTCCTGTTCAGCCGTCACGGTGGTTTCAGGCTCATCCTTCACCAGAATCAGGTCACCGTCCTGAACGGCGCGCCGGTAATAAGCGGTGTTCTCAACGGTCACCGCTTCCGTGGTGATGTATTTCCGGGCGTTATCCTCCATCGGGAACTTCATCCCGGGAGCCGCCTTAACCTTCATTTTGTTCATGCTGTTGCTCTCTTAATTCATCCAGACCACAGATATCTGCGCCGTATTGCGTACCAATTCGCAGTAAATCCGGGTCAGGGTCTGACAGCCTGCCGTGGTAGCGGTTGAAGAGGCGATCCGCTTCTGCGCCACGCTCCGGCCATTTGCCGTTCTCCAGCGCGTGCTCCACCCAGCGGGTATCGAACTCACAGGCAAACACGGACATTGCCCGCTCTGCCACGCCGGTGTTAAACAGCGTCCTGACCCGCCCGGGTTCGAAATAATCAATCTCCAGCCCCAAATCCTGACCGGTCAGCAGACGACGGACGGATTCAACCAGCTGGTTTGTCCCGACCTCATCCCGGACGGTGCCTCCCTGTCTGGCGCTCTGTTCGCTGCGGGTGTTGTAATCACCCACCACAACCACAAAGCGTCCGGTGGCAATGTATTTCCGGCGTGACGTGGAATAGCGTTCGGTTTTCACGATGCCGCCGAACGTCACCCAGGCTGCCGGAAGGCTGCGAACAATCCGGCCCGGGTCTTCATCCAGTTCACCGGCATAGGTGCGGACATCCTGCACCATATGCCCCAGACCACAGCGCAGACGCTCAACCAGCGCCCGTTCAATGTCAGTAATCAGAATGCACCTCCCCGCGTGGACTCACGCCCGAACTGACGGGAGCCGGAGCGGATACGCACCTGTGACGATGACTGGATCACGCTGCCGGACGTATCCCGTCCGAGGTTGATTTGTCCTGCCGCGACTTTCTCCAGAAAGCGGATGGCATCCCGGTAGCGCATCTGAATTTCTTCTGAGCAGATACGGTAATCGGTCGCCAGGTGATAACGGGCGATATCGCAGCAGTAACCCACCAGAATCCCCGGGCTGTCAGGCCACGGGGTCCGGTAACGCCCCACCAGATAGCCATCAATCTGGGCACTGGCACGCGCAAGCGCGGAGGCCAGCTTTTCTTCGTCGATGAATCCCGTCATGTCTTCATCCGTCAGTGTGCGTGCCTCTCGTTCACTGAACGCCCTGATGAACTGTTCCGGTGTGGCGTAAGACATGGGTTACTTCTCCTTTTTGTCCGCTTTTTGTGTTTTCTGTGCGGCGTTCAGCTGTGCGGTCAGTTCACTGACTTTCTGGCGTTCTTCTTCCAGTTGCGCCGTCAGTTCGCTGACTTTCTGACGCTCGGCATCCAGCTGTGCGGCCAGCTCATCACCCCGGGCCGCGTCGTTCTGGCCGGACGCTTTATCGCGCTCCACCACAATCAGCATGGGGTCAGCCTTCAGCACCGCCAGCTGTTCCGGGGTGAACGCATCCGCAGGCCATTCCTTCGTGGTTGCGCTGTGTGCCACACCGCAGCGGCGAAAACCCTCACGGCGGGCGGTAATTTCAATCACCTTTTCCATGCATTACTCCGTCGTACCATCAGAACCAAATGCCATCTGCCAGAAGCCGTAACCGCCGTTACAGCGCGCTTCGGCACCAAACCGGAACTTCTTACGCATGAATACGTTGTCGCTGTTGTAGTCCGTCTGCTCCACAAAAACCGGTTTCTTACGCTGCTGGAAGATCAGCGGCTTGACCGAGCGGGAGGTGTCGAACAGGAACCACGCAGAATCCGACGTCAGCTCCGGCATCACCAGCACTTCAGCGGTGTTGCGGTACGGGTTCGGCGTACCGTCCGGGAACTTCTCGGCGGTCATCAGGTAGTTCGCGTCATCTTCCAGCGCCGGTGGCACAACCAGCAGATTCGGACGGATTCTGAGAGATGCGCCTTCGTCATCTTTCAGGCTGCGCATGGCCGTACGGGCGGCACCGTAGGAGGCTTTCGCTTCAGCAAGCGACCCCACTTTGAGTTTTTTGGTGCCTTTGTTGGACACCGATTTACCGGCGACCAGGTGGTCGGTATCAAAGAACATCTGGCCGTCGTAACAGGGACTGGTAAAACCGTTATTGATAAGGGATGCCACAATATCTGCCGGGAGTTCTGCCGCTGACTGGCCCGCGTCTCTGGCCTGAAGGGCATAACCCATAATCTGGTCGTCCTCGATGTCATTGCGATCGACTTCAACCGTGGCTTCCCAGTCCTTGTTGCGGATGGTGTAGTTGAAGGCTTCCAGAGATTTAACGTTTTTATCACCGACCCACTCGCGCATTTTCGGGAAACGACTCAACCAGCTGTAGTCGTTCTCCTTGCTGCCTGATGGCACTTCCATTGCCACTTTTTGCCAGTCAGTGGGGGTCTGGTCGTAGGCTTTCTGATAGGTGGTCTTAAGATTAATAAAAATCTGTTTGAGGTTTTTAGCGTTAACTAACACGTTTTCGCTCCTTAACTGAAATGAACCCAGACGCCATCGCCACAGATGCCGATCACTTTCCCGGCGACAGGACGGGCGCTGCTGTTGTCGGTTTTTGCC
>ERZ1034915.1044-NODE-1044-length-16413-cov-18.147940_pt1 | contig 16413 bp, 15 predicted proteins | sample MGYA00520592_ERZ1034915 | MGnify/ENA primary metagenome ERZ1034915 (study PRJEB33766, sample SAMN09781787) | gut metagenome | biome: gut microbiome | host: Homo sapiens | place: Madagascar | study: EMG produced TPA metagenomics assembly of the PRJNA485056 data... | reverse complement strand
TTTTTGGTAATGAATATTTATCAGAAAGGGTGTGTCACAATTAACACATCAATAATATAACATCTAAATTGAATGATTTGTTAAAAAAACAAAAAAAACCATACCTAATGTGGATGAGGTATGGAATCGTTTTGGTGACAGTTTTCTAAAAAGGGGATTTTTAGCGATTGTCACATTTCGTTGTTGTTTGCTAGTGCCACGAAGAGAAATGTTAAGATTCAATTGCACGTCTGCAATTTGCACTACACCAAAGAGAGCTTAGGCCTTTATCGCTCTACTTTTCCTAGCAACATGATTATATCACATAAATGCATAAACCACTGAAAAAAGCCCTGTATAAACAGAGCTACCATAGATTGATACCAACATGTGATATTAACCTCAAACCTGTTCAATTATAGCATAAAAAAGAACCTACGCTTTACACGTAGGCTCGATTTAGTCATTAAAAATATAGTATAGTTCAACTTTTGTGTCTTATTTGAATAAATTTGACACTTATTTTATTAAATTTTAAGCAAATCTTCCGTATGGATTAGTATTGTATCCTTTTGAATTAAGCACACCAGCTTTCATCCATCTACGTTCTCCACTCGATGCACTAATCCAGCTGATCCAAACGAATCCTTCACGTTTTACATATCCGTCGTATTGAACGGACATTCCGTTAGAGTAGTACAATCCAGTATCAATGCCTTTTTCTGTAGGTGCTTTTCTAATCTTTAAAGTAGTGTTTGGATAAAACGTAGCACTTTCTCTGATGAAATCAGAAGGTGTACTGTTCAATACTGTAGGAGTACTTGTAGTAGTTCCGCCAGGAACATGAGGGTCTGTATCAATACCTGTGTCATTTGTCCATCCGATTGCTACACCATTACGATCTACACGATACGGATATTTAGCACCTTTAATCACTCGTCCAATTGTTCCACTCCAATCACCTTTATAAACTTTACCTGTACCATAGCAATTTACACTTAATGTATTTGTGCAAATTGGAGTACCAGTAGAGTACTTCTCACCACTTGGAGCGATTGGAGTACTTGGTTGTGTTGGAACTACAGTCTGACCATCTAATCTAGCATTTACTTCTTGTGCTAACTGTGGCATTTTCGAATGCAAATAAGGACCAGGACAAGATGTAGCTGCAAACATTCTATGTTCAGTTAAGCTACCATTCGCATTACCAGTGTAATTCAATCTGAATCCGTATCGTTTACATACATCCACGCATAGCTTTACTAATGCATTCCAAGCTTTTGATGAGATAGTCCATGTATTCGTGTTATCATTCGCAATCTCGATTGTGATGGCTTGGCAATCGTTGTAGTAGTTGCTTGAAGTCCATGCACGATTCTCTTCGTCAACATTAGCAACGATCGTACCATCTGAGCCGATGCAATAGTTTGCACTAGCCATTCTTCCACTTACTTGGAATGATTGAGCACATCTTTCGGCGCTCCACTGACAAGCCATGTGGTGAGGTGTGATTTTACAGACCTTGTAACCACCTCTACCACGCATATAGTTATCTGTACTAGCAGGAATATATTTATTTGTTAAGCTTGAGTATGACATTCATCTTCACCTTCTTCTTTTCCGTTTGATAGCTCTGATTGAGCTTCTTCTGATAATTCTTCAAATTTTACTTCTTTTTCTTCCATGATTCTGTTCTCCTAATTCTTCTCGACTAAAAAGTCCTGAATTTCCTTTCGTGTAGCCTTTAGGCTTTCTTTATCATCTTCCGATAACATTCCATCGAGGATGGCCATGTTTGCTTTTAACATTAAGTCACCTCTTTTTTTATCCTCTTCTAACCGTTCATCGTGGTCAGACAGAATGCGAGTATGCTCCTCTAATTTGCGGTTGATGCCTTCTTGATTGAGTGTAATCTTTTCAAGTGAATTTAATCGCTCATTGTCTTTGTGCAACAATTCATCATGTCTTTTGACTGTAGCCTTCAAATCATCACTCGGTTTTTTCAATTCTTTAACAATCTTCACAACACCCCAAATGGATGCTATGAATCCACAAATCCATACAATCTGTTGGCTTGTAATTACAAAATCCATACAAACCACCTACTTTATTTTTCTTCTGTTTGGCCTTCTACAAATCTTGTAAAAGCTTGGTGCATACCTGTACTAGCTAAACCCATTAATGCACCATACACTGCATTTTCAATTGACAATCCACTGACTGCTAGATTAAGTACTAATCCAACGAATGCTAATACTGTAGGAATGTACTTGTTTGGAAAGCTTTCAAAAGATGTTTTCAAAATATAGCCAACAATCAAACAAGCTACTACCACTACCAAAACAAAATATTTACTTAATTCTGCAAAATCAATCATCTTATATTCCTCCTATAATTTAGTTACGTTTAGCATCACATAGCCTTCTTTGAATCCGTCATTAGTAGTGATGCTGCGAATCTGTGTCATTCTAAATAAACCAGTGTCTGTTTCTTTTCCTTCATCTAAAGACACTTGTTTGAATAACACGTAATCTTGTTCATTGATTTGTTTGTCTGTCAAATCAAGAATAATAAAATCGTGTTCTTGGAAAAAGTTCCATAATTTAGTATTTAAATTGATTTCATGTGTTTTAACCATATAAAATCCTCCTATTAATATAAAAAAAGCGAGGTAAACAAAAATGCTATATTCTAACAAATTAACATCCTGGTTAAAGGAAAAGAAAATCTATCTAAAATACAGCACTTACACAAATTATTTTAATGTGATCCACAATCACATTTTGCCAAAACTAGGCAATTATCAGATTGAAGATTTGAACAACGATATTCTGCAGGAGTTTATTCTTCAAAAACTTGAAAACGGCCGAAAAGACGGCAAAGGTGGTATATCGTTCAAATACGCCAAAGACATTATTCAAGTTTTGAAATTCACACTTCCATTCAAAGTCGATATTCAACTACCATACCATCCTTCTAAGGCGGTAGAGATTTTTGAAAAAGAAAATCAAATAACATTAATTAATCACCTCCAATCTGAGATTAATTGTAAAAACTTTGGAATCCTACTATGCATCCATACAGGAATCCGTATAGGCGAATTATGCGCTCTTAAATGGTCTGACATAAATGTACAGACTAAATTGTTAAATATAAATAAAGCCATGATACGAACCTACATCAAAGAAGATGGTAGCCATCTTTCAATAACACCACCTAAATCACGTTCCAGTGCTCGAATGATTCCATTGAATACATGGATAATGCACTATGCAATCCTTCTTCAAGGCGAAGAAGATAACTATGTATTAACAAATCGAGATAAACCAATAGAACCTAACAAATACAGACTTTACTACAATAGAGTCTTAAAAGAACTCGAACTACCACACCTCAAATTCCATGCATTAAGGCATACATTTGCAACGAGATGTATTGAATGTGGTTGTGACTATAAATCATTGAGTGAATTACTTGGCCACTCCAACGTATCAATCACAATGAACATCTACGTACATCCACAAATGGAATTAAAGCGTAAATGTGTGGAATTGCTTTGTGACTATTACAAATAGTCAATGTATGTCTTTTACTGCAAACGACACAGGCGGAGAGTACATTCATTCTATGGTACGTGATGATATAGGTTACATATATTACGGTGCACTTCTTAATAGCAATGGTAATCAAATGGGTGTTCATGACCATGATGGAAAAATGAAAAAAGCAAAGATACCATTATTGCAACCATATATCACCGTCTACTTTTGGCACAGAATTAAATAGTTAAGGTATGTCATTTACCGCTAACTCTACAGGTGGTGAGTATAAACATAAATTGACTGTTGATGAGATTCCTAATCATAAACATGCGGTATATATTCAAAATACTACGTCTAACCCACAAGTAAATGCTCCGAAATGGACTGTAGCATTACCTAACAGTTGGAAACAATATGCTTCAGATACGAAATTATTTGGACCAAGCACTGGTAATGTAGGTGGGGATGCATCTCATAACAACATCCAACCTTATATCACTGTATACTTTTGGAGACGTACTGCATAGGTATGTCCTTTACTACTAACAATACAGGTGGTAAATATTACTCGGATGTTCTTAATAGCTCGGACAAAAAATATGGTTTAAGAAAGAACGACGGCCCGACATATTACACCGAACGTACTATTGTTCGTATTTCTGATGTAGGAAATGGTAGCGGAGAACGTAGTGCAAAAGTATCTTTAGTGCAACCATACATTACAGTACATTTTTGGAAAAGGACGGCTTAATTTATGCGGTCCTTCTCCAAAAGAAAACAACTATGTATGGTTGTACATTATCAATAGTACGGTTATCAGTCCAATTCAATCGCACTTGACGTGATATAAAAGAACTAGTTTGAATTCCATATCCATTTGGAATTACTGAGGTTCGGTCATATGCATTATTAGCTGCTCCGTCTGGTCTACCTGCATAAAAATAATCTCCATCCCAACCAAATGAAGTTACGTGATAGTGAGTATTCTTGTATTTACCATCAGTTGAATTGGACGTAAATGACATACTTGTACTACCATCGTTTCCTGTACCTTCACCGACTAGCGTACGACCTTGTCCAAAGCGTTCCCATGTGCCACCTAAGAATGTGCCTGGATTGACATTGTTGTAGGTGATATAAACTGAACCGACAGGATACATCGCACTTTTGATTGAGTTAACTAATTTATCCCAATCACGATACATAACAGTGTTACCACCGTTAACTAACATCTTAGTTGAGGATGTGTTTTCTTTGACTGAATTAATTGCTAAATCGCCATTAACAGTTAATCGGTTAGCATTATTACCATCTTGACCGAAAAAAGTTAATGATTTGCCATCTTTGCCGAAGTTTATCAATGCATAAGTTGGTGTAACTGTAACTATTTGCCATGAGTAATCGCTCATAAATTTATCTTTAACACCGAATGCAATTTCAAACGTTGTAGTTGTTGAGGTAAATAAATTACCTGCTTTGTAATCTTGATTCAATGTGTAATTGTTAGCCCACGAATTAATCTTAGTCCAACTAGTAGCGCCACTTGCTCGATACTGAATATAGAATGATGTCACATTCTTATTTGATAGACTTGTAAATCCTACTTTGAAGTGTAATAAAGCATATGTTCCACTTGATTCATCCACTGCATAGCCTGAGTTAGCACGCTTTGCACTTACGTTAGTTAAGCTTGGCGGACTATATGCAGTTACAGTAACTGAACCACTCTTAGTAGCAGTACGACCACGTGAATCTGTAACTGTGATTGTGTATGTTAGCGTACCACTGTCTTGAATTGCTTGAGTTGTAAACGTGCTACCACTGTATGTTTGATTATTAAATTTAGTCGATACAGATGTGATCGTTGAGTCTTGATTACCACTTGTAGCAATCGAGAATTTTAACTTTGATTGACTCTGAACATATTGACCTATTCCTGCGCAAATTGAATTTGTATCAGATATTGATACAGTTCCGATACTAGGAACGACACCACTTCTTACTTTAATTGTCGCATTTACTGTTTTAGAACCAACTGATGTTGAACCACTGATTGTTTCTAAAGTAAACGTAGCGATACCGCTTGTTGAATCAGGAATATTCTTTTCCCAATCGGTAGGAATGGTATAAGAAAAGCTAGGAGTTGTAGTACCACTAGCTATTGTTCCTATTTGTTTTTTTGTTCCGTTCCAAGTTACATAAACTTTATGTGAAAAGTTGCTTGATGCGCTTGTACCACTAATCTTAATTGCACTACCACATTCCAAACTCGGTTTATCAATTGAAGGAGTAGTCGCGCGTGGTATTGTTGTTAATTTTAAACTTCCACTACATGAGCCTGTCGTTGGTAAATACGTTCCTCTGTCTGCATTGTTAAAAGACGCGCTTACTGATATTGATTTAGAACCGTCTGCATTGTGTGATACAGTAGTTGTCCCACTTGCTACCCATACAGTAGCACTACTATTGACTGTAGGTGTATGAACTGCATTATGTACAGTTGCTCCATTAATTACAACTTTATACGTTTCTGACAATCCGTAATGATTATGGTATGCAGTGTTCGAACGGATACCAACCCACCACTCAACTTGAGATGTGTTATTTTCAATTGAATAAGATTTCTCTGAAACATCTAATAATAATGAATACTTATCTGTCTGCCCTGTGCTTATCCCTATGCTTCCACTAAATTGTGCCATTCAATCACCTACCTTATCTTTTTAAAGTCCAAAGAGCCATTTGCTCTTGGAACAAAGCCAAAGTTACCGATTTTTAAAGACTGCGTAAATTGTCCATCTGTAATGTACATTGTTTGATCGCTTATATAAGTAACTTTCGCACCATTCTTTTGAATCGACCATTCTTGATTTGTAATCTTAGTTTTAAATGCACTGTCTGATTTACCTAGAGTTAATCCATCGTTGTCAAAGCTCATGTAATTGTTTACGTTGTCTGTAGTTTTCTTCAAACCATCAACACGACCATTTACACTGTCGATTTGACCGCTCATCTCATTCTTAGCATCAGTTACCGATTGATTGATTGACCATGTAAAGTCTTCCTTTGTTTGAGTAAATTGACTTGATACATCTTTTTGATAGTGCTCAAATGCAGAATTTGATACGTAAGTTTCGCTAACTTTCGCAGTAATTTCATTCGCTTTTGTCTCAATTGCAGATTGTCGTTTAACAGTTTCTTCATTTACCGCTTCCCATGAACTATCACAAACTGGTGTTGTATAAACTATTGAAGCAGGATTCTTATAAGTAACTTTATATCTAGTCCATAAATATTTACCATTTGACCATGTAGGCATTGATTCAACCCAAGATCCACCACTTTGAGTGGTCTTAGAATCGCTCATGTAATATTGTTGAGTCATACTAGCTACACCTGTACCAGTCGGCCCTTGAGCCCCTGTCGCTCCTTTGACACCTTGGACTCCTTGCGGACCTTGAATGCCTTGAGGACCTTGAGCTCCGGTAGCACCTTTATCACCTTGAGGACCTTTTATCTTAGCCCATGTGTAACGTGAAACTGAAGTAGAGTCTGCTTCAACAAAATCTGTATAAGTACCAATGTAATCACCTACAGTCTCTCCTGAATTAGAAGTAAATGTTTTACCTCCATCATTCGAATACTTTACATGAAAATATGTAGTTTTTCCTGTAGCTCCATCTTTACCAGGAGTTCCATTAGTTCCATCTTTTACAATTTGACTTGTTTTTGTACCATCAGGGTTATTTACAATAATAGTTGTAGTGTTTCCACTTTTGCTAACAGACACAGTTGGTGATTTACCATCAGCACCTTTAGGACCAGTATCTCCTTTTAGTCCTTGAGGGCCCTGTGAACCTGTCTCGCCCTTAACTCCTTGTGGCCCTTGAGCCCCTGTCGCTCCTTTGACACCTTGGACTCCTTGCGGACCTTGAATGCCTTGAGGACCTTGAGCTCCGGTAGCACCTTTATCACCTTGAGGACCTTTTATCTTAGCCCATGTGTAACGTGAAACTGAAGTAGAGTCTGCTTCAACAAAATCTGTATAAGTACCAATGTAATCACCTACAGTCTCTCCTGAATTAGAAGTAAATGTTTTACCTCCATCATTCGAATACTTTACATGAAAATATGTAGTTTTTCCTGTAGCTCCATCTTTACCAGGAGTTCCATTAGTTCCATCTTTTACAATTTGACTTGTTTTTGTACCATCAGGGTTATTTACAATAATAGTTGTAGTGTTTCCACTTTTGCTAACAGACACAGTTGGTGATTTACCATCAGCACCTTTAGGACCAGTATCTCCTTTTAGTCCTTGAGGGCCCTGTGAACCTGTCTCGCCCTTAACTCCTTGTGGCCCTTGAGGTCCTGTTTGTCCGATTTCGCCTTTTTCACCTTTCGCACCATTTACACCCATTCTTGCTACAGAATATCCAACAGTAGGAGTTCCGCTAGTATAGTTAGTTGTAGTTTTAGTCCATAAATATGAACCTTGAGCAACAGATGGAATTGTAGGTGACCATGTTCCTGTAGGTACAGTAGTGCCAGAAGTAGAAGCTTGATACTCAACAGATGTGCTTGCCACACCTCGTCCGTCAAACTCACCGCTATTAGCACGATCAGTTAAGTTATTAGCTTTATTTAATGCACTTGATGCATTACTGTTTGCACTGCTCGCAATTCCTTTTATTTCTGTGACCGATTTAGCTTGTAACGTGATTTTATCTGCGTTCTGCTTAATTGCAGTTTCAGTTTTAGTAACACGATTTGTTAAATCGTTCAAATCCTTCTGAGCCTGTTCTGCATTAGCTTTAGCAGTATCTGCAGTTGATTGTGCAGTTTTAGCATTGTTAATTGCAATTTGAGCATTACTTTGAGCAGTAGTTGCATCTTTCTGTGCTTGTACTACATCGGCCTCTGCACTTGTTAATCTAGTCTTTGCATCACTTATCTCCTTTTCACTCGCATCAACACGACCTGTAACTGTTTCTAGATTTAGTTTTGCATCCGCTAACTCTTTGTTAGCATTGTCTAAATTTGTTTGAGCACTGTCTGCTTTTTTCTTCGCTTGGTCCGCTAATGTTTGAGCACTCTGAGCGTTACCTAAAGCTTTATCCGCTTGAGCTTGAGCATCCGTTGCTTTTTTAGTCGCATCAGTAATATCTTTCTGAGCCTGAGTTGTATCTGACTGTAGCTTTTCGATAGAACTAGCATGAGTTGATATTGTATCTGCAGTTTGTTTAAATTGCGTGTTCATGCTTCCTTCAAGCGTTGTTAAATCACTCTTAGAAGCATAAGTTTCTGATACAGTAGTCGACAATTCACCGACTTTCTTTTCGATTTCAGTTGTAACATCTGCATGAATAGATTTTGATTCAGTAGTTAAATCAACCTTTGTAGCATATGTTTCTTTTACAGTAGCAATTTCACTAGCGTTGGCATTTGCCTTATCTACTGCATCTTGAATTTGTTTCTTTGAATCAGTAATATCACCTTTAATCACATCAATTTGTTGTTGAGCTTTACCAGTACTTGCATTTGCATCTTGTGCTAGCTTTTTCGCTTCACTAGATTGAGTATTTGCAGTATTAGCTAATTGATTGGCTTTACTTGCATCCGTTTGAGCTTGTGTTGCTTTATCAACTGCTTCTTTTGATTGCGTGTTTGCTTGAGATACTTGCGTATGAATCTCACCGATTTTCGCATCAATCTCATTCCATGTGTTGTCAAATATTGCTTTCGTGTACTTGATTTCACTAGGATTAGCATACGTACATTTCCAACGTTTCCAAAGGAATTTATCACTTTGATAAACCACATTACCAACAAACCACTCACCACCGATTAATTCGGTTTGTGATGTTGAATAATAGAACTGTTCTTCGGCACTTACAAAACTTTGGCCATCTTCACCTTTAATTACCGACCATCTATATTTTGTTGGATCATCAGAACCATACTGTTTTGAGTCAGAATACTGACCAATAAATTTACGATTTGAATCTGTCAAACTAAAATCAACACGACCATCTGAACTGTTGGCATAGGCAATATGCACATAAGCACTTGTTCCATTTTGACCGTCCTGTAGGCGCATTACGGTGACTTCTGCGCTTGCTTTTAGTATTTCACCGCTCATAGCTTTAAATCGGTACACGGCCTTTTCTGATAGGTCTGAGCCACTGACTGTGATTGTTTGGTTTGTTGATATTTGTACATCATCCTTGAACCATGTGATTGAATACTTAGATGTAATATCAACACCATCATTCTTGACTAATGCGGTCAATTTAGTGCTATCCGAATCATTCTTAAACAGAACTCCATTTGAAGATACAATTGAGCCTTCATAAACCTTTTTCAATTCAATCATCTTGTTCATTTCTGAAATAAGAGCCGAACTAATCTGTGATTGTTTTTCTTCAAAGTTATCGAAAATAGTCTTGCACTTTTCTGAATCAGTAAAACAAATCTCTTGTTCAGTGATTCGAGCCTCTAAGTACAATGTTGGACTATACTCTGCATCTTCAATCGTGAATGTATCACCAATGTCTGCATCAATATACGCATCTACATCATACGTAACTTTTGGAACACAATTCTTTTTCAACTGAGCTAATGCTTGACCATATAAGGTTTCAACATTTTCAGTCTCATATGACCATATTTGCACTGCATACATATCATTTGAATGATTCGTAAGCAATGTTGAAGGGAATCTGTCTCTAGCTTGAGGTGCTAGTATGTTATTTCCGTTAACCTTATACAAAACATTTCCATTTGCATCTCTAATAACACGACCACTGATTGAGTTAAGCTGCAAACCATTTGTTCCTGTCGGCCTGATTGCGGTATATAGCTCAGTAATATCACTTGTTTTTGTGATTCCGTAAATGTTGTTTGGGTATCTCAAGATCGTACTGCGTTTGTCGTGTCCCATACCTTGAACAGAATCAGAATGAGCACGATAAATATTCAACACAACATTCTTCAACGAGTAATCATCATTTAGTTCTGTAACAAACTCTAATTCTGCATCAAATACATTTGCGATTGAATACAATCTTGCAAGTACTGTATCTGTACCTGTCCATTCGTGCGTAAGATGTTTGTTTCTCACTTCATTTTTTCCGACAACAAAAGCTTGCTCAAATCCGAATGAGTGGATATATTCAACGATTTCCATTGGTCTAGTAGCTTTATATTCGCCTACATACTCGTTCGTTAATTCCAAGCAAAGACCATAAGCGGTAACACTTGTAGTATCACCGCCTTTTTCAACATTCATAATTGTTAAATGATAGCCTTTGTCTTTACGTTTAAAACTTAATTTATTACCTTCAACTAAAAAAGCTGCATCATCATGTGCAGTCATCGTTGTAAATTCAAATGTATATGCCGAACCTTTTAAATACGTATGCAAAATCTCGTCAAAGTAATGCATAGCACTAGGCACAGTGTTATCTAGAAAAGTTAATACCTTGTTATAAGGACTTAATACCGCTATTCTTATATTTTCCATTACAACCATGCCTCCCTTATTTTAGCTTTTATGATTGGTTGAGATTTCGTCCATTCTGAACACGTACATTTAACTTCTGTTGCACCAACAGGTGCTTTAAAATATTGAGTACCTAACACTTCGTCCTCTGGTCTAGCCATACCATCCACATAAATATGAGATGATTTACCATCAATTGTGATATTTGTTCCAGTAGGGTATCTATTAGGAATATCTTTCCATTTTTCAACGTTCATTTTTTCAAAATCAATAGTATCAAAACCTATCATACTCATGAACTTGTTACCACCTCGTTCATCCCATTGCTTAACTGCAATTTGAATCTTTGCACACTTCATGTTTTCGATTTCTGGAATGTAATAATTGTAATATCCTGCCCAGTAGAAGAATCGAATATTTGCACCTTCCTTTAACACGTCGCAACTGCCCCATTTATAGTAAAAAGGGTTCTGAGCTTGTAAATGTGATGTAGTAAATTCCCAGTTCTTTAACACTTTACCATTAGCCCAGATTTCATAATGCCCTGTATTTCCAATTGCATCAGTCTTATACCAGTTACAACCACAAATCAATTTGTCATCTTCAGTCAAAAAGTTGATACACATTTCACCAGTCTGTCCCATAAGGCCGGCATAAAAACACAAATGAAACCAACAATAGAAATTCTTAGCGCCACTTGCATCTCCACTTGAATCTGCAGGTAATACCAATGTTCTTAATCCACCGTTTGCATTTCCTTTTTTTGTTCCAACCGAACCTAATCCAATAAACTTTTTATCAAACCAAGTGTGTTCGGCTAGCGTTCCATTTGTTCCATAACTTGGATGCATTACATCAGTGCCACCAATATCATCATTGCATTTATAAAAATCATCAATAGATGCTAACCATTCACTTTGTTTGTACGTCTCACCATCCAATTCTTCGAATTTTCCGTACTGCATGATTCCTTCTTCAGATACCAAACCAATATATCCTGTTTCAGATGTTGTTTGAATTTCATAATCAATACTTACAGGTACAGTTCCTTCATTTACAATATTTAGAACACCATCAGTAGCAGTAAATTCTTTTTCTGTGGTTGAATATTTCCTAGGATCTGAGCAATAAATCTCAATTTCACCGATCACGTTATTACTTCCACCATCAACCTGTGTATTTGAAGTCTTTGTTCCAATGAAATACTTATCGCTTTCATCGTTAAAAATGACTTTTACTTGCTCACCACTCAACAATTTATTCATTTTATTGAAAGCATCACGAAATTCTCTGCTTCCTCTAGCTCTCAATTGATATTTAACAGTAATCGTTCTTGCAGGTGTAGTTTTATATCTGTAATAAGAACCATCTATTCCATCAATTTCTTGATCCGTAACTTCTGATTCCATTAACTCACGTCCAGTTACAGAAAGTGTTCGATAACCATCAATTTCATTTTCTAAATATACGCCATTATATGACATGGCTTCTGTCGGTAGGTTAGTACCGACAATGCCACTGTTCACTGTATCTACAAATGCATACATTACTTGTTACCTCGCAATCTTTCGTTGAATTTAGAGTGTCTATCAAACTCATTCTGATTCGCTCTATATGTTGCACGTGCAAATTCACGATCATTGATATAAAGTGGTGTTTCAATCGTAAATTGAGCATTGTTTGTGTATTCGTAATCAGGATTCATATCACTTACAATCCCTCCAAAAGCAATTTTAGGAGCATCTAACATTGGGAGATATAATAAGTCCTCTGAAGCTCTTTTTACGTCAGAATACATTGATTCAAGGCCTAGAACAAAACCTTTACCAATCCACATACCATCTTTTCTAGTAACTTTAGATGGAGAACCGATTTTAGCTTTTGCTTGAATAGCTGCATCCGCAGCAGCTGCTAAACTAGCGGCCGCAGATCTAACTTGACCTTCGCTCGCTCTTAATCCGTTTGCCAATCCTTGACCAATCATACGACCACAGTATTCTGCCCGTGATTGACATGAGTTAAATGCAGATATAATTGATTGACAAGAACTTTTTGCAACTGATACACCTGTTTTAAGACCACTGCCTAACCCTTTAGTGAAGTTAGTTCCCATTGCAGTTCCTGAAGTAGTAGCTTTTGCTTCTGCATTTGTCATTGCGGTAACAATTGCGTTAATAGACGTTACTGATGCACTAGATGCACTTGTAAATGCACTACTAATTGTTGAAGCTACTGTAACCAACATTGCAATACTTGTTGCGGTAGCCATTACCTCACTTGCAATAGGTGCAATAGCTCCTGCAAATGCAGTCATAGCTCCACTTGCTGCAGTTAGTGGTTCTGAGATTCCACTTAATGAGCTTAAAGCATCTGATAATGATGGAATTGTTGCCGATAATGATTCAAAACCTGCTTGAGTTGATATGATCATTGTTAATGCGGTTGCTAATGCCATCATTTGAGCACCAGTATCGCCCATTCCACTTGATGCAGTTGCAATAGCTCCAATTCCTACTGCTACCGCTCCTAGACTAGCTCCCATATCAATTAAGTTAAGGCTCGTAATAATCTTGATTCCATTTGCTAATTGCTTGAAACCTTTACCTGCATTTAATGCAGACTGTCCAATAGATTTAATCACTCCTGATACTGAGTTTAAGATTCCACTTACAGTTTCACCAAATGATTGAATCACATTTGAAATACCTTCAAAAACATCTTTAATAACTGGGCCAAAAGCAGAGACAACATCTGCAACACCTTCGAGAACCATTTGCAAGCCTTCACCTTGTGAACCGACTAATGCCATAGCAGCACCAGTGGCAAGAATAGCCGCTGCCAACGCTAACCATGTAGTTGGCGGTACCATTGCAATTGCAGTTCCTAAACCTGTAAATGCAGTTGCTAAACCCTGACCGATCCCTTGCGCTACTGTACTGATTGCAGTACCAAATGATTCAATAACTGTACCGACTCCTTCTAATGCGGATTTAATTCCATTTCCAAGTCCTTCGAATACATTACTAATTGCATCTCCTAGACTGGTAATGATTCCTTTCGCTCCTTCACACACAGAAGAAATAACATTAGAAATTCCTTCAAATGCTGAATTAATAATCTGAGCTGCTTTAGATGTTTTTTGTGCAGTTTGTATACTTGCATTTCCAATATCAGGTACACCACTTGAAGATGGGCTAGATGTTGGAGCACCTTCTGTACCTCCAACGCCTTTGATTTTATCCATGATTGATTTTAGCTTTGAATAGCCACTCTGTGCAGAGCCAACGACTCCCTTGATTGTGCTAGTTAATTTGCTACCAACTTTTACTCCAACAAATGCTCCGGCTAACAATTTAACTGCACTCGCAAATTTCTTAACATCTTCTGTTTTAAGATTTGCTACAAAGTCCGCAATTTTACCAGTTACATCTTCTACTTTTGCAATGATATTTCCAATATCCTGTCCTAACTGTTCAAAGACTTTGCTATCCTGTAATTTATCCATTACATTTCCGATAGCATCTTTGATTTTATCGAACACTGTAATTGCATTCTGTACGGCATCTGTTTTCATGAATCCATCATAGAATTGTTGGATCATAGCTTTAGCATTGTTTGCTCTGTCTGCCAACCAATCCATAGCCTTTGATACATTCTCCATGACTCCTGGTTTAAAATCCCATGTCAAACCATCGTCCTTAGTTTCCATGATTGAATTTCTGAAATCATAGATTTTTGATTTAATCTTTTCTAGATTATCAACTAACCCACCCATAGCTTTTGATTTCAACATGTTATTCATTGCAGACATGAATCCTTGTTCAAGGTTCTGCACCGCACTCTTGATGTTGGTCATAGATGTTTTGATACCTTTAGAAGCTTCTAATGCAGTGTCTGCAAATCCACCTGTTTCAGTATCACATTCAATCATTGCATCATTAAACTGATCAAATGTAATCGTTCCGTTCTGCAATGCTGCATACAATTCATTTGCATTTCCACTCGTAATACCTAGTTTTTTTGCAACCTTTGTCAATGCAGGTGCCATTGTTTCCTGTAATGTTCTCCATGATTGCATATCTACTGTACCTTTAGCAAGCATCTGTGAATACTGTTGTAATCCACGTGATGCATCTTCAGAACTAGATCCACTTGCTAAAAACGCATGGTTCAATGCGATTGTAGTATCCGTTGCCTTGTCAATATTACCTGTAACGGCCGCCAATGATTTAGATGTTGTAACGACATCCGCCAAGCTCGTTGGTAAGCCTTGAACTGATTGATTTAACTTTGCAACACTCTTTTGAGATTGCTCAACTTCGAACCCCAAAGACTTCATTACTTTTGGATAGGATTGCATGGTATCAAATCTGTTTATAGCACCATCAAAAGACGAGCTTAGAACGTTCATTGTTGCGCCAATAACCTTTGTTACACCAACGCCAGCCACAATAGATTTAACTCTATCGCCAAATGATTCACACGCTCCTAAAGCTTTTTTCATTGTTGAGGTCATGTTTTTATCGGTTGCCGACAATATAGCCTCAACGCTAAAACTTTCTGCCATTGTTATCCCTCCTTCTTTTGTTCTTTTATGAACTGTGCTAAACCATCAAACTTGCTTTTCTTCTTAATACCCATAACTCTGTCCAACTGCTTTTGATAATCAAAAAATTTATCGAATTTCGTATAAACAGGTTTCATCTTTTTACCTGCTCGCCTTCTTGCTTGCGCTGACATATTTAAATAAGCTTGCAAGTGTATTTCGTACTGTTTATCCACGATTCGAAGTTCTTTAGACTTCATTAAAAGCCGATATTCGTAAGGAGTAATATTATCTACCTGATCCAAGTTTTTGAATCCTAGGTATCTAAAACAAGTCATTACAACGCGTTCATAAAATTCATTAAATGTTTCTTCTACTTCTTCTCTGCTTCCTGCGTGCTCACTAGTGGCCTCACTTCTTTCTTGCACGCATTCGCTTGAGATAAAAAATTAATTACATCCTCAAAAACTTTGTCGATATCATCAACGTCTTCTAGATAATTTTCGACATCCGCTTTCTTTAATCTTGGTGTTTGTCCTACATTCATGTAGAAAATGCAATCTGCTAATGCATCAATATCACCATCAATGATGCTTGCAACCATAAATTTCAAGCCTACTTCTTTTTTCTTGCCTGTATTAGGTATATCTACAGTTACTTTTTTGTTTACCTCGTGCAAGAACCCAAATCCTGCTACTAATTTATAAATTTCTCCATTTACTTCAATTTCCATGTATTTACTCATTCAAAGTCCTCACTTTCTAAATACAAATATAAAAGGGGCAATTTCTCAATGTCATTAAGTTAAGAAATGGCATCTTTGAGGGGAACACAAAAAATGTGCT
>ERZ1034915.1040-NODE-1040-length-16431-cov-25.711773_pt1 | contig 16431 bp, 14 predicted proteins | sample MGYA00520592_ERZ1034915 | MGnify/ENA primary metagenome ERZ1034915 (study PRJEB33766, sample SAMN09781787) | gut metagenome | biome: gut microbiome | host: Homo sapiens | place: Madagascar | study: EMG produced TPA metagenomics assembly of the PRJNA485056 data... | reverse complement strand
GAATCATGGGTTCCGGTATCGAGCCAGGCAAATCCTCTTGCCATGGTCTGAACCTTCAACTGCTTATCCTTCAAGAACTCCTGGTTCACCGATGTGATTTCCAACTCACCACGAGCGGATGGCTTAATATGCTTGGCTACTTCAACCACCTTGTTAGGATAGAAGTACAAGCCTACCACAGCATAGTTACTCTTAGGATACTCCGGCTTCTCCTCAATGCTTAAACAATTGCCTTGCTCATCAAACTCAGCCACTCCATATCGCTCAGGATCACTTACACGATAACCAAAGACGGTAGCTTTACTATTCTGCTCTGCATCAACTACTGCCTGATGCAGCATCTGATTTAATCCTGCACCATAGAAGATATTATCGCCTAATACGAGGCAAGCAGAATCATTACCAATGAACTTCTCGCCGATTATGAATGCCTGTGCCAAGCCATCAGGAGAAGGCTGCTCCGCATACTCGAACTTCACTCCAAACTGGCTTCCATCTCCTAAGAGTCTCTTAAAACCTGGCAGGTCAAATGGTGTTGAAATAATCAATATCTCACGGATACCTGCCAACATCAAAACCGAGACAGGATAATATATCATCGGTTTATCAAAGATAGGAATCAGCTGCTTACTGATGCCTTTGGTGATAGGGTACAAGCGTGTACCGCTACCACCTGCTAATACTATTCCTTTCATAAATGTTATCTCCTCATTAACTTTGCTACAAATTCAAAGAAATCTGCAACGTTCTTGAAATTATCAAACTGCTGGCAATAAATACTTGCATAAGGTTCGGGAAACCTACTACGTATATCTGCCTTTATCATACTACTTTTTTTCGAAAACCTACCCGACCTTCCTTACCCTTAAGGAAGGCTCCACCTCTCATCTCGGTCTTCTCCCCTCAGGGAAGAAGAGGGAAACCGCCCTACTCGGTGCTCGGAACCGCTACGCTCTAAGGTTGGCGGACCATCAAAGGTCTTCGCCAGGTTGTGCGGGATGGGACCGCCTTTGAATAGCGATAACTACTAAAGCAATAGAGCTGCAAATGTTTTATCATTTATTTTTGGAGTTTGCGTCTTCTGTTCTTTCTGCTCCTTATTGAACTTTGGAGACTTCTTTCCTTCTAAATTAATGGTGGTAATGTTTACTCCAAATATCAGAAGAAAGACTATTCCAAGAACAAAAGTACCTAACATCCAACCAAATTTCTGCCTACAGACCGTTTCATTGATGCCAAGACGTTTAAAAGCCAAAGCTGTTTTTCCTTGTCCAATAAGCGCATATCGCCCGGTAATTCCAAGTATATAAAAGAATCCCAAGATAATTGACGCAAGGAAACATAACCAAGTCAAACTTAAAAACAACATACTACAAAAACAGATTTTACTTATGAACAGTTTAAGAACTGTTACACTCAACGTAATAATAGTTGTAGATAATGTTATTATCAGCTTGGTTGTATCAATCGCCAAATCAACAGCCTTTGCATAAGCAGTTTTCTCATCAATCATTTTTGCAAGGATAGGTTTTACAATAACTAGCTTCAGTTACGTTAAAAGAACGAGTTGTAATAAAACTATTTTCTGCATTACGCATCAACTTTGCAACAAACTCATTTTTCCTTTCAATCATCTCTGAAACATAAGAGGGCGACTCAAAATCCTTATCATTCAAACTCATGACATACTGATGGACTCGGTCTTTTATCTGTCGCTTCACAGAAGGAAGAATATAATAACGATGTTTTCTTATACCGCTACCAATATCTTTCATTATATTTTTTTCGAAATACGATTTATTCATTGACTAACTTCCTTGAAATTATCAAACTTCTTGCTATAATACATACTTACATAAGGTCTGGAAACCTACTGCGTATATTAATTTTATCATGCCAGATAAAGTACCCTTGGTATAAACTTTCTGTAATCCAGTATATTGCCGTTCCGTCACTTCATAAATTAGCAATTAATCCTTTGAAATTATTATAGATCATTTGCTCATTACATCCTATCTTATCAAGATATGAATAAACGTTATTCAAATTATCCTTCCTGTTAAATGGACTATCTGTTTCCGTCAGAATCCTATAAGATGGAAGACTGTCTATTATTCTTTTTCCTTTTAAAGTGGATACCATAGCTTCATTGATAGAGAAATAGTAACCTGCATCCAGAATATCATGAACTAAGGATAATTCACCAGAATACCAATGGAAAATAACATTCTTAATATGAAATTTTTTCAATAGGGAAAGCAACTGCTGTTCTGCATTGCGAGAATGAACACTGATTATTTTGTTCTTACCAGATACTATAGCCAATATCCTTTCCAAACTTTTAATCTGTATATCTTGAGTTGCCACACCTTCACGAGAAAAATCCAACCCTATTTCTCCAACATAAGACGTCTTGTCAATTAAGCGCTCAAACAAAGACAGTTCTTCTTGCAACTCATGTGACAACAATGGGTGAAAGCCCAAAGCCAGACGTATATGCTTGAAACGCTGCACATATTGGTATCCCATCTGAAAATGACTAGGTGCATTAGTCATGCCAATAACAATGTCACCTCGTCGTTCCCTTTCCAGAATATACTTTTCAGGACTAGGCATCATATCAAAATGACAATGAGTATCTATCATAAAATTCCTGCCTTTCGTTTTATATTATCATCCGCTTTAAGGGAAATCCAATCCTTGATTTGCTGATAAGAATGCATTACTAGATCAACATATCTATCAAGCTCATTTTCATCAATGCCTTCTGCCAACAACTCATTCTCAACTGCAGGTCTATTTATCTTGCGAATAAAGCGCAATAACATATTAATATCCAAGCTCGTTTTTCTCTGCAAATTGTTGATGTCAAAATAACGTGTACCATGAAATATGTCAGTGCCAAGCTCTGCAGGGTTATCCAAACCTATAGCATGCATGGCAACCCTACGATAGATGCATGGCATACACATTCCGCAGTGATGGACATGATTTGCACGTATATATTCCCCGTCCTTATCCCACCAGCGGTTATGTGAGCGCTTTGCACAAGAACAAGATAAAGGACTTAAGACCTCTAAAATATGTCTTTTGCTATTATCTTGTGCACAATCTATCATCATGTCCGCCTTCGACTTGAAATGGTATGGATTAATCAATGCGTTGTTGATGCCAACATTTTCCAATGCACGCATGATCAATTTCATGGAAACAGGATGCGTTGTTCTTGTACTGCATGAGCTTCTTCTAGATTTGCATAGAGGTATATTGATAGAAATGGTACCATTCTCTGGAACAATCACTTCTTGCGTAGCAGATATACGTTTGGCACAATACAATCCCATTGCGAAAAACAGAAAAGAACGAGATCTAAAGGTATTCTCATATTTTACTTTTCTTTCCTTTATACAGTTTTTCATCCCTATCTTTGCCTTGATGGAAGTATACTTTCCATTAAAGAACTCATTTGCAGCACATGAATGGAATATTCTTTCTTGATCCATGCTTTCTTTTCCCATATCATAATGAGATACCAACAAGATCTTCTTGCCTGCATGCAAATCTGACGCCTTATCGATGAAACCAATCAAAGAGTCTAATCCGCCCGAGAACAAAGAGACATATTCGTATTCATCAGCGTTGTAATGATGCTCTATTTCCGGAGTATATTCAAGTGGAGGCATTTGCGTAAAAGACACTGTCCAATTGTCTCCTGTCAAATAACTCAAAGCCGTATTGAACTCTTGACGATGCAGATTAAATAGGTCTGCATTTACTACAGGTACATCATTCAACTCTATATTACGACACCATCCATCATCAGAAAATGCAAGACGATTAAGTATTCTATCTGTTGAATATACTATCTGTCCTAAAAGCAAGACATCAAAATAAGCAGATGATGTATCCTGCGAGAACTCCCACAATGGAAAGAAGTCAAAGTTTAAATCTGCCATGATTGGATTACCATCCATATCAAAACTATGCAAGCTAAACTTACCCAAACATCTATCTTGAGCTTCATGTAAAGGCTCAAAAACTACATTCACTCTTGCGCCCATATTTCTAATATTTGTTGAGTTAAACTTTCTATGAAATGTTCTCCTTCTGGTGAGAAGAGGTTTACTTGATGAAGTTGTTCCAAACAAGCCTCATTGATCTTGGCTCTGATAAAGCCACGAATTTGGGACGCTATTTGGTCTGGATCAACTCCTTTTGAGAAAATCTGAGCATCAAACAGAATACCATTCAATTCCATGATATACTCCACTTGGAAATCCACCATCCAACCTTCTATTTGCTCATCTGTTGCATCTTGCAATACTTTCTCAATGTCGTCAATGGTCTCAATATCAGAGAAAATCATCCCAATCAGTTTCTCAAAGGCTACTCTTGCCGCTATGTCATCAAGGGTGGAATGATCAGAATTTGGCTCGGGATTTGAAACCTGTCTTTTAATTAAGACCAGTACATCCCTAACACTTAAATTATCAAATGCAGTATCAGGACTTACATGTGCAACATAAGCTGCCAAGCCATTGTTGCGAACGGAAGAAATGAACTTTACGAAATTCTTTACCACTCTTCCACCTGACCTACCATAACTTGAATGAGAGTCATGAATAATAGCTCTAGCCTCATTGTGCAAGAGATTATTCACATGTTGCTGATTAATCCCATTGCGATGTTGAACTATTGTTGACATAGCTCTTTTTGCTGACGCCCAGTTAGGAGTCGTTTTTAACTTTAAAGATTGAGATGTTCCCATAATTTCAACTTTTAAATTATTCGTTTAACTTTCTCATCAAAAATCCTTGTTTCTACAAATCTTTTCCAAGCATCAACAGTTCTATAATTCTTCAGAATAACACCCCATGTTGGAGCCAAATCTTCTGTATTGATATTATCGAACAAAAAATTACAATCTTCTTCATTCTGGACAATGAGGTGAGAGTCATCTGCTTGAATTATGTCCACCACCTTGGTATTGTTAGGGTCATGGATTAATTCTTGATTTAGTAACAAGATAAGCATTTGACGTTCTCTTTCATCAAATTTTCCCATTTCCTCCTGTATAAATTTCCTCATTACATTAATACTCTGCTTATGAAGAAGATTTTGACATAATAACCTAACAGAATTTGAAACTAAGTTCTCTATTGGTACTGAGTTCTTCAAGGAGTCTCTTGCTATCCAAAAATATGGTGCTAAATTAACTCCACAAAGGCTAGGTTCAACTTTTAGCCATTCCCAAACCAATTTGTCTTCTGCCCATTCTGCCCAGCGACTATCATCTAACTTTTTATCTTGTTTGGCATTTTCTTCTACTTTATCTATGTCCTTAATAGTACCATTGTTTGTAAGTTGCATGCCGTATAATACCTCAAATAACTTTTGGTACTTAAAATTATACTCAAGAAGCATTAGCTTAGCCAAAATAATTTCATTGATTTCACGCATACCAGCAACCTTGACCATTCGTAAGCGCAAATCAAATGTATTCAAAAAGCGTTTCAACTGTCTTGGAGTTCCATTTAGAAACCGATTCATCATAGGAACAATCTCTAGAAGTTTCTCTACATCTGGGATTTTCTGACCATTCAAATCTTGTTTCAATTGCGTATAATTATATGGTCTAAAAGGTTCTTTATCCTTAAACTCATAATATTTAGCCAGAACTCCATCAAAGTAATTTATGTATTTACTTTTCAATAGCAAGAACATAATATATGTCGCCTGCTCACTAAATGACAATTTTGGCAGACGATATGGAATCTGAATCAATTTCTCCAAATAATCCGAAAAAGGACTATATATAACAGATTTGTCTTTATCTTGAACCGGATAGTGTTCCTTTATAGCCAACTCAACCATTCTCTCGTCAGCACCTAGCACAAAGGCAGTATGATCAACATTGAGAAATAGTTTGATAGCCTCAATACACTCAATCATTCTTTCACCAGAGCACCTATCTAAATCATCAATATAAACAATGACTGATTTGAATTGAGCATCTTTTATTATGCTCCCAAACAACTTTCTAAAAGAAGTGACAAATAAGGATGTTCGATCATTTACAAACTCTGCCCTAAATTTATCGATATTATCAACATCAATACACTTTTTCAGTTCATCAGAAGATGGAAGATAATCCTTTATTTCAGAAGGAATTTGTCCCCAAGCATATTTCTTGAACAACAGAACACCTACCTTCAGTAAATTGATTCGACGCAAAAGCCCATCCAATTTTTCAAAGAAATCTTTATTTGCAGAAAGATAGGATTCCACAGAATCTAAAAGTACCTGTATAAGAGAATACTTTGTTGACTCATAGTTTTCGTATTGCCAACCATTGAAACGCACCTGAAGGACACGCCATTCCTTACCAGCCTCCTTCTGCTTGGCAATTTCATTATCCACCTCTTTTTGCATCAGAAGCATCAAACTACTTTTACCATACCCCCAGTTACCAAATATACCAATAGATGTAGGCAGCATGTTATCATCCAAAACTATATCTTTCAATAATTTGGCATGAAAACGATAGCCTAGCAAATCTTCTGCAGTTTCAGTATCTTTCCACATAACACATATCAATAATTAATTTTATCACTATTTGATAATTTGAAATTCAGCCATTGGTTTAAAAGCCTCATTTTTTTGATATTATCAATTAAGAGAATTACTCTTCAGCTCTTTACTGATTACCTTTCCCATCACCGTCTCTATATCGAAAAAGGTCATGGGGTCGTTGTAATCAATCTCCGAAATGGTGTTATCCATATCGTTAACGACATAGCCTATCCATTCTAAGGATTCTTCAAGGTCTTTCATATCGATTCGGGAATAGTTTTCCTCGAAACGGTCGAGAAAGAAGTATACCACTTTGGAATGCTTCGTCAAGTATTGGTGAAAGGAAGACTCTATTGTAAATCACCGTTAGAACGTAACTACTGATTTTCAGCAGTTAGCACATCCAACATTTTTCAAAAAAAGCATATTATTAATTGGTATTGCCAGAGCTGCCAATTAGGCAGCCTTGACATTCACCTTTTTGTTCGAGTTATAATTACATGGGATTAGGGACATGAAGTCTTGCTCCCCCTCCATCAGTCGGGTGAGTATATCTTCTATATAATCGCCAAAATTAATGTCATTCAACTTGCAGCTCTCAAAAAGTGAGAACATAAAAGCTATTTCGTCATCAAGTATGTAATCTACTACTCTGTTAACCATCTGACCATATTTGTCGCCTGCAGCACGTATTTTTTTGAGCATTTCCATGATGCGGGGGTATTTCTACCCTGCTGTATACTATTGATTATCATCATTGCTTATTTTTCCTAACGTATGCACATACAAATCTGTTCTCTCTATCGAATTTGTTATTTTGAAATTACTTCTAAAACTTTCCTGTTCACTTGGTTCAACTAGACTTTTCTTGACAACGCAACTTCTTGCCAAAAACTCATAACATGGCATAAATGTGTGAGTTCCTCCCTTCCAATATTCATTTGCCGCAGTTGTCAAAATATCGTTATCACCAGCAAACCTGACCAAATCAAGGAGGTTGTCAAGCTTATTCATATCCCCACGATGATAGATATTTTGGGGCTCTACTCCATAAACATAACCACCATATTTCTTGAAGAAATTTAATGCGGCGGATAGTTCAAAGAATAAGAATAGGCAATCCTTCCTCTCAGGAATGTTTGGACGAGTAGCATTTAGTATATCTTCCACTTTCATTGACTCGTCGTCCAAATGTTGTTCAAAATCAGTATTAGGTTGAATCTCTTCACCTATTTCAAACTTTCTTTTATCAACACGATATAAATACATAAGCGATTAATCTTTATTTTTTGAGACCACTTTAAAAGTGAGCTCATCATTTAGAAGCCTTCTATTATACACTACAGTATCAGTTTTACACATTTTCTTTATCACAGATTCAAGTCGCAGCAATTGTTTTTCACTGAGAGTTGAATACCCATAATGATTACTTACCCACACGGAAACTATAGGTGAAACAACAATTGAACATATTGACAAGAGAAATGCTATTGTGCTAATACGAACCGATTTCCTTGCCTCTTTCAATTGAGCTCGACACTGCAGTTCCTCGTCTGTAAGAAAATCATTTCTTACCAAGCCACGGAGCGTTTCTGTCGGATAAATCATTGCATTTAGATAATGAAGTAAACGTTCACATAAATCATCTACTCCGCATACAGTACTCAAGACTACACTACCCATTTGCCAAACTTGGTAGCCATTGGAATTGCACACAAAGCTCTCTCCTGGACTAATTGTTGATGAAAAGTTATTGCATTCATCCCTCGTAATGTCCAAATAGATACTTGATCCTTCATAAAACAGAGAGACATCGCAAGTCATGGGGAATGATTGAACATATATTAGGCGTTCTTTCTCTAAGAACTCCATTAAGGAAATGAATTCAACCATTTCTGTCATACTGGTAGTTATAGTCTTCAAATCTCTATTTGGCAATAATAACATGCCATTTTTTCCTTGATTTACTATAAGCAAAGCCAACTTTCCTTTCGAAAAGAGTATTGACTGCATAATCATTCCAAAGACATTCTCTGGAGGGTTCTTTAATCCAATCAAAGTTGAAACAATCTGTTTTTCTAAAGGGCTAAAGTAACGCATAATGCTAGATTACATTAATATAAATCCACATTGATGTCAAATGGACTATCAAAGTCCTTCAGCATGGCATGTTTCGTATCTTTCTCTGAGAGATTGGCATGTTCTGTTGGGATTTTCCAATCAATACCAAGAGTATCATCGAGGATGCTGATGCCACCATCAGCTTCTGGATGATAGAACTCATCGCACTTATATTGGAAGACGGCTGTCTCTGAGAGGACTGCGAAACCATGAGCAAAGCCCTTAGGAATGAAGAACTGGACATGATTGTCTTCTGTCAATTCTACTGCCACATGCTTGCCATAAGTAGGTGAGCCTTTGCGAATATCCACGGCTACATCAAGTACTCTACCCTTTACGCAGCGTACCAGCTTGCTCTGGGTATAAGGAGGACGCTGGAAGTGCAGGCCTCGCATCACACCATAGCTGCTCATAGACTCGTTGTCTTGGCAGAAGTGTACACTATGTCCCAGGATTGGGGCAACCTTTTCTTCAAACTCTCGCTCGCTGAAACTCTCGAAGAAGTAGCCACGAGCATCACGGAAGAGGCGTGGCTCTATAATGAGGACGCCTTCTATTTCTGTTTTTACTATATTCATCGTATTAATTTTGTTCTTATTATAAGATTTTCTAAAATCATCCCGTCCTTCTTTACCATTAAAAAAGGCTTTTTTCGAAAACCTACCCGTCCTTCCTTACCGTTAAGGAAGGCTCCACCTCTCACCCCGACCCTCTCTCCTCAGGAGCGAGGGAGGAAACCGCCCTACTCGGTGCTCGGAACCGCTACGCTCTAAGGTTGGCGGACCATCAAAGGTCTTCGCCAGGTTGTGCGGGATGGGACCGCCTAGGGATGTGATTTGCGTTTCTTGCGTCATCACTTGCTAGAGATTCACGAAGGCTTTGACTGTTTTTTCTTAGTAGATTTTTCCAAATTTTGATTCGGCTTCCTCTTTACTCATTAATTTCAATTTAGGTCTAGCCTCTATTTTGGAATAGGAATTTATCATATCTTTTAATGTTTTATCCCATATTTTCTTAGAAACTAGAAATTTACCTTTTTGAAACAAAGATTGATGATTCACAAATGGTCGAACAAAAGGGATTATTATTGTAAACAAGCCGAAGCAGATTTTCATGATAGGATTCAAATCCCATAATACTCCCATACACGCCAATGTGAGAATAACAAGATAAACAAGAACACATATCAATGCATTTTTCTGTTTGATATACATTTGGTGCTTTATCCATTTCATTTTTCTGTTTTTATATTCATCAACATTACGCTTATGTTCTTCTATTCTTTGCTTATTTTCACTATCCAGATAGCTTTGAATCGCTCGTGATGCTATTTCTTTGTTAACAGCAGCCTTAGCATCAGACATCGCTATTTTTTCTTTCGCCTGCTGTTTCTCGAATTCATTTTTTGCAATATAAGCATCTATATCTTTTGATTTTATGAAATTTAAATACGTTTCCTGATTAGCAGAATCTAAATCCTCTGGTTTAACCGAATGGATATGTAACCCAGCCAAGGCAGCCTTTTTCTTTTCCAAATTGAAATTACCATTCTTATCTTCTTGAATAAGTTTTTTAAACTTTTGAGCAATAGACTCACTTACACTTGCAGACATAACAATCTGAGCTTTTGTCAGAATATCAAGGGATTTAAGTTTCATATTTGAAGCCATACCTTTATCCGCTATAAGCCAAAATCTATTTGTTAAGAAATCTAGTCCAGTAGCTAGCGGAACATTTCCTTCATTACGTATATCCTCATCAAAAGCAAGTTTGAATGTTAAACTATTACCCGTAAGAAGAATATGCCCAACATTTCTAAAAATATTCTGCGCTTTACCTCCGCGTTTGATATTGATATAATTGAGCAGGCGCAACTTACTCATAACATTGTCCTCGGTAACGGTATCATCTGTTATAAACTTTTTATGTTCAATTGTTAATTCAAAATTATCTTTATCATAATAGTTTTCCTGATGATCAAGCAAAATTTCATGTTCTGTCAAGTCATTAAAAAAATCAGTCTCCATCTCTTTTACATCACTTGCAGTTTCACAACTATCTACTATATATTTCATGGCCGTTTTTGATGGGTCAAGTTGTTTTTGACCAAGTACTATATCTTCGGCAATAGCAAAATAGTCTTCAATTTCTTTACGAGTTTCGCTGAAGTAGTATAATGAAATTAACTTTTTACGAGATCGCCTATTAATATCTGCGACTAATTTATAAAAATCTTCATAAAGCATCTTAAACAATGCACCATTATACCCAGCCCTATGAAATAAAATTTCGGTCTCAAGATAAATATTCAGTTTGGTATCAATACCATCAATTTTATCGAAATTTGTATTGTAGCTTAAGCCTACAAATATTACAACACCTAACCGAATTTGATTCAACTGTTCCGAAAAACCGATATCATCAGAATGTTTTATTATAAAGCTACTAATGTCATTTTTAAAATCAACCTCAGAGTTTTCATCTATAACGTATGAACAAAATGAATTGTACAGGGTATCTTTCTCCGTTTCTGTCAAAAAAACATTCTCCTCCGTTTCTACAAATTGGAGAAGTGATTCAAAAATAACTTTATTTTTATTTTTGTTGTCTTTTTCTAGAGAAGAAACAGCATCTTTGTCCATCAACTCCTTAAAAGTACCCTGATATGTGTAGAACCCATTATCACATTCCAAGAACTTAAGCCTCTTAAGAGACGTTTTAACCACAGCATTTGGCAAATTAAAGCCATACACATCCTCCAGTTTATTACAAAACTCCTGAAGATTAAAAGCATGTAGCTTTTGATCATATATCAACTGCTGAGAAAAACTTGCAATAACCGAATAAAGATCTTTCTTTTCATCATACAAAGTTTTAAATATAGCCAACGAAGCCATACATTTTCTTGTATCTGATATTCTATCCATTATCTTAATCACAAAAAAGTATATCACCGATACAATGTCACCTCTATATTAAAAGTGGTAACACCTATCTGTTTTTTGAAAAAAGTTATTTCGTATCGTTATTAGGGTGAAGGATTGCTAAGTACACTCCTTCACCTCATCTGCTTTTCAACATAGTAACATGGAAACATAGCTTATTTTAGAGAATTGCTCTTCAGCTCTTTACTGATTACCTTTCCCATCACCTTCTCTATATCAAAGAAAGTCATAGGGTCGTTATAGTCAATCTCCGAAATGGTGTTATTCATATCATTCACGGCATAGCCTATCCATTCTATGGATTCTTCCTAGTCTTTCATATTGATTCGAGAATAGGTTTCCTCGAAACGGTCGAGAAAGAAGGATACCACATTAGGATTCTTCTTTAAGTACTGATGAAAGGTCTTGCAGACCTTGGCTTGCCCTTTGTAGTTGAACTTACGAATGTCTTCAAACATCGGCATAGCGCAGGAATAGGACTTTACAGAAGAAACCTTCTTTCCCATCTTCTTGCGAAACTCCTTTGCTTCAGGTATCGTATCATCGTAAATGTCTTGAAACTCTTCTGGGAGCATCGAGAGGATTCGCTCTAGAACTTCTTTATCTGCCATAATAGTATTTTTTCTAAAATCAACCCGTCCTTCTTTACCATTAAAGAAGGCTCCACCTCTCACCCCTGCCCTCTCTCCTCAGGAGCGAGGGAGGAAACCGCCCTACTCGGTGCTCAGAACCGCTACGCTATAAGGTTGGCGGACCAAAGCGGTCTTCGCCATATTGTGCGGGACGAGACCGCATGGGGCAATTACTACTTGAAATTTACTTTAAATCCAAGTAATCTTTATCATCGACCACTATCTTATCAACAACTTCTTTGCCATGATAAATTAAACTTGATAAAGTTTCAGCATCTCTTCAAAATCTGAGATAAATTCATTGCGTTCATCCTTGTATTTCTTGAATAAAGGAGTTAAGACCTTGGATGCGGTTCTGCCCCAAGAAGGCAACTGGCTTCTAAACCAAGCTTTAGCTTTTACCCTATCATGCAATATTTCATCATAAGTTATGTCTCTGAAACATACTTGCTTGCTATATCCTTCAGCTATATTTTCCCAAAGTTCATCTGCTTCTGATAAATCATGCAAAAAAGTTGAAGTCAATTGTTCCGGTGACATGTTGGTTGGTAAAACCAAGATGTTGTTAGCCTTGGCGATAGTCTTCATCTTGTTGGGTTCCTTACGTACATCACCATCAACTATCACAATTGCCGCTGGTTCTATGAACGCAGGAACTTTCTTCGATACCAATGAGATTAAATTTGCACCAGAGAAGTCGATGTCTATGAAATTTAGTTGAGAAGTTTTGCCTCGCAGCAGGTGCTTAGCAAATATGATATTCTCCTTATCCTCCGTATAGACAGTGATTTTATGCACAGGTTTGACTTTTCCTTGTATAACCTGAAGGTTCAGTGTTATGTTGTGGAAAGTAGCCTTGTCATTGATAACAATATTGTTGTCTTGCTTTTTCAGATAGACTAATCTTACCTGGTCTTTTGTTGCATCTTTCTGGCTGCATTCACCAACCAAATCATCAATGCTCTCTATGAGAGACAAAGAGTGAGTCGTAAAGAATATTTGCAAATTAAGTTTTGATGCATATGTGCGCAACTCTTTTAGCAACTTCTTTTGTGATGCAGGATACATGGTCGCATCCAATTCGTCTATAGCCAATATGCCACCTTTGTATTCATTAGGAAACTTTTCTTTCAAATGCTTGAAGGAGAACAATGCCAATATGATTTTGCTCAGATTGTCTTGCCCTACAGAGTTTTCATTCCAATCATACGTGTCTGTTGTTATACCAATAGTTTGCTTATTAGCACTTTCAAGAAAAGAAGCTGATTCTATATGACTCTCTGTAATCAGTATCGTGTCATGTAATTTTTTGAATTCGGCAAGCTCTTGGTCTGTAAGAAGTGATGATTCAGAAACTGTACCTGATTCTGCAACAGGCAACACACGCTTCAAACTAAGAAAGATAGTTGGATATTGGATGTATCCATCTCCTTTACCTCTCATGCCTTTCTGCCAAAAGCGTATGGTCTTTGTATCGGAGCGAAGAATGCTCTCTATAGTATAATCGCTTCCATTATCAAATGTCAGTGTCCACTCATGAGAGCCTGGTTGGTCAAACTTTGGAGAAAGTCTAAACTTGTCGCTGAATGCAGAACGGTAGTTTCCACCACAAAGAGGTTTCTCACCACCCATTGGATTCTTGTCCTTACCCAATGTAAAAGTCTGTGTTATCATTCCTAACAAAGTTGATTTTTGAGTTCCATTCTGTCCAGCAATAGCTGTCAACATGGAACCTACTTCAAACTCTTGGTCATGAAAACCACGAAACTTTTCTATATGTACCTTTGTAATCAGCATGATTCTACAATATTTATCTTGTTTAATGCTTCTTCTGTAACTCTGCAGTTATCGGAGAAGAAGATTACTTCCGTACCTTTGCCATTGTTGTTAGCACTGTAATTGAGGTAAAACTCCTGGCTACGAAAGGATTGGTATAATAACTTGATGAATGCGGAATTATCGTATGACACAATCCATCTGAGTGAATCTACATGTGTTATGACATCTCGAATTCGCTCATGGTCGGCATCATCGTAATAGTTCATATAAAGACCTCTTCCTTTTTGGTAATAAGGAGGATCGAGATACAAGATAGTATTCTCTGGTTCTGTTTGAGCGATATGGTTTACCAAATCCACAGCATCTTCATGATGCAACTCTATACGGTCGGCATAAGAGGCTATGCGACGAATACGAGCTATCAGATCTTCTTTTCTATAGCGAGCGTCTATCTTATAGTTGCCAGTCTGGTTAAAACCGCCAATTACTCCTGCCTTGATGATGCCAGAACGATTGGTCCGATTCATAAAGAATGTAGAAAAGCCAAGAGTCAGAAGGTCGGTTGTTTCCTTATTCTCTACTGACTGAAAAGTTCGTTGTGCCCACCATGTTTCCATTGTCACTGGTGTTTCTTCTATTAATTTGCAAAGACGGTCTGTATCATACAACACGCTATGCCAAAACGCATAAATGGAACGGTCTTTATCATTGATGATAATACGACTGACGTATTCATCCATCAAAAGCGATAAAGCCACAGCTGCACCGCCTGCATAAGGCTCCACATACACACCATCCAAAAGGTCATTGTCCTTCACCACCTGTTTGATGAAGTCCGCAATCTTCGCTTTTCCTCCTGGGTATCGCAGTGGTGACAATACTTTCATCGTTCATTTCCTTTCTGCTTTGCCACGGCTTGCCATAAACATTCGAAAAATGGTTGCACATTGTCCCATTCAGAAATCAATGAGTCTGGCATCGGTGAAAAACGATAGTTATGGACATAAGAGTTCATAGTCTCTGGTGACAAGGGAGAATTCTTATTGCTCATGGCAAACTCCATTCCCTTTGTCATATCAATGTTTGCCGCCTTGATTGTTTTCAAATGTTCGATCACTGTTTGCAATTTCTCCAGCAGATTCTTACCTGATTTGCTGGAAGTCAGTTTGCCAGCCTTCAACAGATGGAATGTTTCTATATAAACATCAACCGACATTTCCAGAAATATTCTAAACATAATGGCTGTCGTATTGACATAGTTTTTGACTATAAGACCTTTCAGTTCATGAAATATGGAAGCGACACGGCCATCTGTAATAGGAAGTTCATATTTCTTTGGAATAAGGGTGACTCTGGGTTTCATGGGTTGCGCAATGACCATTTTCTGTTGCTTATCGTCAACTTCACGTTGTGCTGCTTGAGTTGTCACGAAATCCCATCTTTCAGTTTTGTTTGTTACGGAATTCAGACTGGTAGAAGTCCCAAACATGTTGCGCATGTATGTAGCACGATCCCCTTTTTTATAGATTTTCGACACTTTGAAATCCTCTTTCATCATGTCCTTTAAAATTTCGGTCAAGGCATCTATTACCACCTCTTTCTTTATATCGGATGTCAAGCGTCCATTCTTTAGGGATATGCCCAAGAATGTTCGAACGTCAGGGTCTGAAATCAATCTTTGCAGATTGGTTACCTTTACCGTCTTCAACTGCTCTTTGAAACTATCCTCTACAGTGTCTGCCTTCATCAACATATTGATGACTTGAAGGGCCATAGATGTCTTGCCCTTTGTAGCCTCTTCAAATCGTTGCTTTTGAATGGCATTCCATTGTTGTGTTCCAATACCATGCAAGCCATTGGAATGCTTACGTTCAATCCAAAGATAAGCTTCCTCTCGGTTCGCACAAATTCCACATTCCAAGCTCCGAATGACTTTTGACTCATTTTCTGATACCAACTTGATGAATTTCTTTTTCAAGGATTGGTGTTTGTTATCAATCAGATTGGGATTGAGAAGTATCTTCAATGTGGTGATACGGCGGTTGCCCTCCATCACGATAAACTTGTTATCATCGGTAGGTAACTTTACCACCAAAGGAATGTCAGTTGGATTTAATCCATTAGTTAATATATCAATGGCCAAATTATATAAATTATCTTTATTTTCTTCGACCATTTTATTGATAGCTTCCACCTGCGATGTTTGATGCTCGAAACGAAAGTTGTCGAGATCGATAAACAGATTGGTTACTTTAATATTTCTTTTTTCCATATCTATTACTTGTTTAGAATAGATTATTGCTGAAAACCTTTGAGACAGGTAGGAGCTTCCTACACTGCCTCTAAGGAATCACATGTATTCAAAATTTCGTTGCAAATAA
>ERZ1034915.1032-NODE-1032-length-16496-cov-603.623685_pt1 | contig 16496 bp, 19 predicted proteins | sample MGYA00520592_ERZ1034915 | MGnify/ENA primary metagenome ERZ1034915 (study PRJEB33766, sample SAMN09781787) | gut metagenome | biome: gut microbiome | host: Homo sapiens | place: Madagascar | study: EMG produced TPA metagenomics assembly of the PRJNA485056 data... | reverse complement strand
TGTCAGAAATGGCGGCTTTTTTGCATATCTAAAGGAGGGAGGTATGAAACTAACTGAAAAACAGAAAAAATTTGCAGACTTTTATATCGAACTCGGGAATGCAACTCAGGCGGCTATAAAAGCAGGATACTCTAAGCGAACCGCACGTTCACAAGGGCAACGATTGTTGACAAATGTTGACATAAAAAACTATATCCAAAAACGACTAAAAGAACTTGAAAAAAGTCGTCTAATGACTATTGAAGAAGCTTTGTTACTTTCTAAGTCAATCGCAAATGGAGAGCCTCAGACTTTTATTTATCGTGAGTTAGATCCAAAAACAGATGAAGTTTTGGTTGAAGAGAAAAAACAATACTCTCCCAAAATAGAAGAGCGGCAGAAGTCTATCGAGCATATTCTTAAAGTCAATGGTGCTTTTGACAAAAAAGAAGTCGCAACAAATCAAGATGATGAGTTGAAGCGAATTGCAGATAGTTTGGAGGAATTGAAATGAAACTTACTAAAAAGCAAGATAGAATACTTAGGGAGTTAAATAATAATGACGATTGGCATATCTTAATCAATCATGGTGCGAAACGTAGCGGAAAGACTGTTTTAGATAACTTGTTATTTTTGAAAGAATTAGCACGAGCTAGACAAATAGCTGACGAGGATGGTGTAGATAATCCACAATATATTCTCGCTGGATTTACACTTAGTAATATAAGACAAAATATTATTACTGAGTTAATGAACTGGGGGATAAATATTTCTTATGATCGATACAATAATTTCAAACTCTTGGGAGTAAGTATTGTTCAAACTTCAACAGGAAATATCAGCGGTATTGGTCGTATTCGTGGTATGACAGCATACGGAGCTTATATAAATGAGGCAAGTTTATGCAATCCAGAAGTATTTGATGAAATTATTGCACGGTGCTCAGGGCGAGGTGCTCGTATTATTTGCGATACTAATCCGGACCATCCAGAACATTGGCTAAAAAAAGATTACATCGATAATAAGAAGAGTAAACGTATCCTCAATTATCATTTTTCACTTGATGATAACGAATTACTTGATCCAGATTATAAAAAGAATATTAAATTATCAACCCCACAAGGAATGTTATATGACCGTGCAATCAAAGGCTTGTGGGTATCTGGTAAAGGTTCTATATACGGTCTGTTCGATAGAGAAAAGCATTATATGCCTTTCTCAGAGATGAAAAGTATTCATTTCGAACGTTATGTTGCCGGTGTTGACTTTGGTTTTTCAGAGGGACACAATGGTGTTGTTCTTGTGTTTGGAGTTAAAAACGATAAATACTACCTTTTAGAAGAACATGTGCACACAGGGCTTTATATTGATGCGTGGTGCGATATTGCTTTGAAGTTAATAGACGAGTATGGAGACATGCCGTTTTTTTGTGATTCAGCTCGTCCAGAACATGTCGCAAAAATGAGAGATAAAGGTATCCAAGCTATATTAGCCAATAAGAAAGTTCTAGCAGGGATTGAACATATCTCGAAGCTTTTTTATCAATCAAAACTATATATTTCTGAGGATGTCAAAGTATTTAAAAAAGAAATCTATAACTATGTCTGGAATGAAAAAACAGGCGAACCTGTCAAAGATAATGATGATGTTATGGATGCTATGCGATACGCACTTTATACAGACAGTATTGTGAATGATGGAGAAGAACTCACAGCAGACGAAGGGGCAGAGAAGATACATAAGCTAAGTATTTATTAATCAAGGAGAGGAGAGATAGTTGAGTATAAATAGGAAATATGACAAGAGTGCGAATTATCAATATAGATATAGCAGCCTTGGTGAACTACTAGAAAATCTTAACGATCTAGTTGCTTTTATTAATGACCATAAAATTAAACAATGCAAACGCCTCAATGTTTTAGACGATTATTATAAAGCTAAAAATACAACCATGTCTAAATACATTAGAAAAAACAAGTATGAGGAAGAAAATATAAAAGTTTTTCATAACTTTGGAAAAGTGATTACGCAGTTTAAAGTGGGATATACCACCAGCAACCCGATAAGACTAAAACATGTTGATGAGAATATACTGGATTTACTTGCACAGTTTGATAAAAATAGTGACATGCCTCGTCATAACAGTGAATTAATGCTTGATATTTCCAAGTATGGTAGAGCTTACGAACTGGTACAGGATGATAAAGTAACTCTTCTTAACGTGTTTGAGTGCTTTGTAATTTACGATTATGCTGTGGATAAAGAGCCAATAGCAGGTGTAAGATATGTGACTTATCCAAAACAAGGAAACAAATTAGAAGAAACTCGAGTTACATTATATACACCCGAAAAGATTATTGAGTATATATTGTCAGGGAGTGAACTTAAGGAAGTGGATTCAGTAAGCCATTTCTTTGAGGGAGTGCCACTTATTGAGTATCAAAATAATCGCTCACGCTCTGGTGACTATGAAGATTTACTTAGCTTGATTGATGCCTATGATTTAGCTGAAGCTAATACAGCTAACCATTTGAATGATTTGGTGAATGCTGTATTGGTTATTAAGGGAGATATACGTAAGCTTAAAGATACTGATGAGTATAAAAAAATGTATGCTAACAAAGTCATTTTTGCTCAAAGTGGATTGGATGCTGACGGTAAGCCAACTGAGGTGGATGCAAAGTATATTTATCGAACATTAGATGTACAAGCCATCGAAACATATAAAACTCGACTGAGAAAAGATATCTTCTCACTTTCAAATGTTCCGGACTTGACGGACGAGAATTTTTCCGGCAATGCGAGTGGTGAGTCCATGAAGTATAAGCTCTTTGGTTTTCAACAAGCTACAGCTTCAACAATGAGTAATTTCAAGAAGTCCGCAAAAGAACGTTATCAATTATTTGTTAATGCTCATTCTACACGTACTGCACTAGAAAACTATGTTAAAACCTATGAATTAGATTTTGATGAAAGTATGAAAGATTTGAGTGCTCTTGAAATAGTATTCAAGCCTAATATTCCGTATTCTGTTGTTGATGAAATGAATATGCTGATAAATAGCGGCACACCAGTTTCAACACAGACAAAATATAGTCTTGTTTCCTTTATTGATGATCCACAAGCTGAGATTGAACGAGTCGAAGAAGAGCAACAATTAAATGAGGGTGCTGCAATTGATGCTTATTTTAATAATCCAGGAGATGTAGCTCATGAAGAAGAATGATTATTGGGCTCAACGTGAGCGTGAAAATATCATTAATATAAAAAAGCGCGAGAAGGAATTCTCTCAGTATGTGAAATCTGAATATCAGAAAACTATCCAAAATATTAATTTAGAGATTGAAAAAGAACTCAATCGTTACTTGGAATCTGAAAAGATAAGCATGGCTGATTTCATGAAAGCTGCGGACAAGATGGATGTAAAAGCATTTAACAAGAAAGCAGAAGAGTACGTGAAAAACAAAGACTTCTCACAAAGGGCAAATGCAGAGTTAAAGCTTTATAACTTGAAAATGCGTGTGAATCGTTTGGAATTGTTAAAAGCTAAACTCTCATTAGAGCTTGAGCAACTGCATAGCCGGTTGGAGCCAAAATTCAAAGAGTTTTTAACAGATGAGGGAATCATAGAATATCAAAGACAAGCTGGAATATTAAGTAGTTCTATAAACATAGATAAAAAATTAATAGAAGAACTTGTCAATGGTTCATTCAATAATGCGAACTGGTCCACTCGTTTATGGCTGAATATTGAAGATACAAGGGGATTGTTAAAAAAAGCCCTCAATGAATTGCTTTTACGTGGCGTTAATCCTAGTAAGTTTGCAACAGAATTGATGCGGTTAATGCATCCTTTAGAAGTATCAAAAAGCAACGCTTTACGTTTATTGATCACGGAAGGGGCAAATATCCAGCTTGGAGTTCAATTGGATAGCTTCAGTCAAACAGGTTTCACAGAATATGAATTTGTAACAGAACCTAGTGCTTGTGATAAATGTGCTCCGTTGTCTGGTAAAGTTTTCCATATTGCCAAAGCTAATGTTGGAGAGAATAGAGCGCCTATGCATCCTTTTTGTAGATGTTCTTCTCTTCCACATGAGAGTGAAACTCATCTAAAGGACATTCTTGGGAAAGATTACTGGAAAAGAAGGCAAGCGAACATAGAGCGTAATATTCAACGTAATTAATAAGTCACATCTTGTGGCTTTTTTTATGCCTTTTTATCAGTGCAGGCTTTAAAGAACACTGAAATACAAAAGGAGGGGCAAATATGCCAAAAAACAAAAAAAGCTTACTTCAAGCTCTGAAAGATACTTTGAATTCATTCCAAGATATTGCAGAGACAGAAGAGGAGCAAGAAGCTGTTGATAACATCCAAGATGATGTTGAAAAACTAGAAGAGAAGTCAGGAGAGCAAGTGGCTGAATCGGAAAATGATACCGAAACGGATACTCAGACCGATGGTAACTCTGATGAACAAACAGAAGAGGTTTCTGCAGAAACTTACAGTGTTGAAGAAGTTAAACCTATGCTAGAGGGATTGGCATTGTCTGATGCATCCGTAAAAGAAGCCTCAGAATTTATTGCGACTTTATCTAAAGAAGCTGCAGATAAACTTATCCCTCTTCTGAAAAAGGTTCTTGATGAAACTACAGCATCATCAATTCAAACATTGCTTTCAGAAACTAAAAGTAAGAAAGTGACTACGGGATCTAAGAAAATAACGCCTAGCCTTGGCCAACGTATGGCGGCAGAAGCAAATAAAAGAAAAGGAGTATAAACATGTTTACACGTACTAAAAAGAATTTTGATGTCATTAATTTTTTACAATCTCAACATTTCATTAGCTTTACTCATCAAATTGATGCAACACATCCAAAAAAAGATGAAAATGGCATCATTCCAGCTGGAACATTCTATCCTAAAAATGATGCGTCAGCTATTGGATTAACAATTAGTGATGTTGATGTGTCTAAAGGGGAACAACCTATTGGAGTTATTGTCGAAGGTTATATTCTTGAGGAACGACTTCCAGAACAACCTACACCAGAAGCTAAAGCTGCACTATCAGGTATTAAATTTTATTCAGAAAGCAACCAACCAGCAACTACTATTGCTAAATCAAAAGCAGCTAAGACAGATAAAAATGCATAAGGAGGAACAAAATAATGTCAACTATTAATGAAATCATCACACCTCAGGAACTTATTACTTTTACAAATGATTTGGAGACAACAGAGTATCTAGGGGATAAACTCTTTCCTGCTGTAAAAGTGCCTAGTTTTACTTTTCGTGATATTCGTACAGGGAATCGCACTCCAGTTGTAGCATCAGTATCAGCTTTTGATGCAGAAGCACAAATTGCAAGCCGTGAAGGTCGTATGACAGATATGGAACTTGCTTATATTAAACGTAAAATTCGTTTGTCTGAAGAAAATCTGCTTATGTTAAAAGCGCCTGGTTTTCAACAGCAACAAGAACTCGCTATTCGAAATATCTTTAATGATACTGAGAATATGATTAATTCTGTAAAAGCACGTATTGAAGCAATGCGTATGGAAGTATTGACAAAAGGTAAAATCACACTTGATGAAAACGGCATTAAGAGTATTGTTGATTACCAAATGAAAAAAGAAAACCAGAAGAAAGCTGACTGGTCAACTGAAGCTTCTGATCCGATTGCTGACATCATGAACTGGGTACTTGAAGCTGATGTTGAACCGGATGAAATGATTATGAATGGTTTAACTGCGCAAAAAATTCTGCAAAATGCTTCAATTCAAAAGAAATTTGAAAAATCAAGCACGATGGCTACTTTGACTGGTCTGAATGATTATTTAACTGCAGCAGGTTTGCCAACAATTAAAGTTTATAACAAAGCTTATCGTAAACAATTGGCAAATGGTAAGTATGAAAAACATCGCTTTATTGCAGACGGTGATATTGCATTCGTTCCGAGTGGTTCTCTTGGTTCTACTGTGTTTGGTATGACGCCTGAAGAATCTCGCCTTGTCACTGACGGTACTCTCGACTCACAAGCAGGAAATATCTACACAATGATTTATGAATCAAGTTTAGATCCTATTGCAACTTGGACAAAAGCCAGTGCGACTTCTATGCCATCGTTTGTAGAGGCAGATAACGTTATCCAAGCTGCTGTCACATTAGGCAAATAAATTAAGGAGATGTGTAAGTGGCTATAAAACAAATCAAAACACTGTTAGGAATATCAGACGATGAGCAAGATGAGTTGTTAAAAACAATAGAAAGTTTAGTCACATCACAACTTTCTGTGTTGATTGATAAGACAGAAATACCACCTGAGCTAGATTTTGTTATCACAGAAGTTTCTATTATTCGATACAACCGAAGAAAGAACGAAGGGATGACGAGTTATAGCCAAGATGGTGAGAGTATTTCCTATGCTGACAACGATTTTAAGGCATATTCAGATATTATATCCAAATACAAAGGAAAAGCCTGTAGCGGTAACGTTTGGGGGTATTAGATGCGGTATGACACTTTAGTCACTTTAGTTTTTGATGAAAATAGTGGAAAAGTTGGAGCTGAACAAACCCCCTCCAAAAAAACAAAGATTTTTAGCAATTTATCTGAATTGGGAGTCGAAAAATCACAACTTGTTATTGGTAACTTAAAAGATGAAACAAAAGTTTTGAGGACTATAACAAGGTATGAGAATCCTGTTACTTATATCATAGTCAATGGTTCAAAATATAATGTTGAAAAACGAGTGAACTACGATAAGACAAGTACTTTTTATATAGTCAAGCAAAAAGGGAGTGGTCATGGCTGATTTTGAAATTTCTCTCTCTGGTTTAGATGCTCTTCAAGAGGCAATAACTAAGAGAGTAGATTTAAGTGATGTAAAAGAAGTGGTGAGAAGAAATGGTGCAGATATGTTTAAGATGTCTCAATCCAGAGTTCCAGTAGACACTTATACCCTGAAACGATCTGCAAAATTAAGTACTGGAGACGGTGGTATGAGTATCTCTGTTTCTTATAATACGGAGTATGCCGCTTATCAAGAATATGGTACACGTTTTATTCCAGGTAAATTTTACTTGAAACATGCTTTTGATATTGCATCTGTGAATTTTATCTCAGATTTAGAAAGGCTTTTTAAATAATGGAAATACTCAATCCCCAAGCAGAACTTACTAATGCCCTTTTACATGTTCTACCACTCTTAGACGTGGATACTTATTTTTACTTACCTCAGGAAGAAGTAGAGTATCCATTTATTGTTGTTGGAGAGCAGTTGGCAACAGGTACTTATACCAAGGAAAGACCTATTGTATCTTTAAAACAGGTTATTCATGTTTATGCTTTGGCTGATGAATTACCGTACATTCAAAGGTTGATTAAACTTATTGAAGCAACGGTGTTTAACTTGCAAAAAACAGAAAATTTTAATTGGGTTAATACGCTTGATGAAGATGTCCTTTTAATGGACGACAGCACCAAGGACCAATTATGGCATGCAGCAATTACCTTTAGCTGCAATTCAAATTAAGGAGAAAAACAAAAATGGAAAAAGCAATCCAAGGACTGAAACAAGTCCTCTATGTTGGTTTAGTAGAAGAACGAGGTAAAGTGGAAGGTCGTCGTCTTGCTTTACAAATTACTCACTCGCTAAAAGAAGAACAAAAAAGTGATACGGTAGCCACAAAAGACGGCAATATCGTAGCTCCGTCTCCTTCGACTTACACAGTAGAAATGGAATTTTTGGAATCTAAAAGCGAGCTTGTTAAAATGCTGCACTATGCGGAAGAAAACAACAAAGAAGTTGACCTTTGGGAAGTTGATTTATCAGAAAAAAATTCAAATGATAAGTATGACTCTAAACATGCCTCTGGTTATCTCAGCGGTTGGGAAAAAACAGCAGGTGTTGATGCCAATGTGTCCGTAAAAACTACATTTACAGCCAACGGTAAATTCGAACGAGGGGAAGAAGAGATTGATGCTGGCACTGTAGCTAAAATTACGAAATATATTTCTTTGAAGGACGGTACAGAAAAAGAAAGCATCCCAGAATATTTGCCAAAAGAATCAAGTGTATCACAGCGTTCTAATAAAGTGAATAAAGGAGAGTAAAGCATGATTACAATTAACGGTAAAGAATATAATCTATTTTTTGGAATGAAATTCCTCGAAGAAATTGATCGTATGGCTGGGGAAAAAGAACTCAATGAGGAATTGGGATATTTGCTTGCGACAGCGATTTATGATGTAAATCTCTTAAGTATCGCAAAACTTCTTAAGGCTTGTTTAAATACATATCCAGAGATTACTCTTTCTGATATTGATGAGTATTTGGAAACTGTGGATGATAAAACTTTGACAAAACTTGTGGGGTTTATAAAGTCTACAGCGAAAGCTTGCAACGCTACCAAGACGGTGATGAAAGAAGTCGAGAAGCTTATAAAAAAAGTGAATCAAGAGAACAAACAAGCTTAAAAGCAGATAATGATGAAGCTCGGGCAGTACTATTGCAGTATTTTCCGAGCTTTTCTTTGCTAGAAATTAATCGTATGTCTATGGATGAGATAGCTATCAGGAAAAAAGCTATTGCACTCATGGATTTAAAAGTTCAAGAAGAGCAAGTTCAGGCTGCATTCACAAAAAGATTATCTGAAGTTACAGAAGAACGAAATGGGAAAATTTTTTATAAATTTGTGACGCCTGAATCAATATTTGATTATAAAAAAGCTAGACTAGCTGTTTTTGGGAAAATACCAGAAGAAGAGAGAACAAAAATAGAAGAGTTGAAACGTAATGAACAACTCTTTGAGGAAATATTTGGAGAGGAGGCATAATGGTAACACAAAAATCAGTTGAAGCAGTGTTAAGAGCAAGGGATGCAAATTTTACCTCCGCATTTTCTAAAGCTTCAAATATTTTATCGAAATTTAGTGGTTCTAATCGTTCAGCAACAGGAACTATCAAAAGTGTTGTAGGTGCTTTAGGTATATATAAAGTAGCAAGTTCTGCCGCTTCTATGGTAACAGGACAATTTCAATCCGCATTATCACGTTCTGATACCATGCAGAACTTTACTCGAAATATGACTGTCATGACTGGCAGTAGTTCTAAAGCTAAACAAATGCTTAGCGAGCTTACTACGGCTACGAAAGGTACGGCATATGGTTTGGATACGGCAGCTAAAACCGCTCAAGGTTTCGCTACAGCTGGCCAGTCTATGGACAAGGCTACACGAAATACAAAGAATTTCATGAATGCTGTTTCTTTCTATGGGAATGGTACCAATGAACAGCTTCAACAAGTAACACTTCAGATGCAACAAATGGCCGCAAAAGGTCGTGCGAATATGGGTGATTTAAATAGTGCTGTACAAGCAGGTATTCCAGTTTATCGTATGTATGCCGAAGCTACAGGTCAGTCTACTGAAGATGTCATGAAAGCCTTGAGTGATGGTCAAATTAGTGCGGAAGAATTCTTTGATGTACTTGATAGAGTCTTCAATGAAGGGACAGCAAGTTTCCCTAAGATTTCTAATGCAGCAAAGGAAGCGGGTTCGACCTGGAAGGGTTCATTTGACAATATGAAAGCCGCTATAACACGTGGTGTACTTTCTGTTGTAAATAGTATGGACACATTGTCAACTAAGATTACCGGCTCAAGCATCAAGGAGCACATTGCATCACTTGGAAATATCGTTGAAAATAATCTCACTAAAATGGGGAACAAAGTTCAACAATTGGGAGATGTTGTTTTTCCTTATATCCAAATTTTTAAAACTGAGTTCTCAGGAGTAGGAACAAGCGTTGTAAACGCGGTTAAAAGTGTTCTAAGTGCCTTAGGTGATATGTATGGTGGTTTTGGAAGCTTAGCATCTGTTTGGAATTTTGGAGACGCAGTGAAAGCAGTTGCGGATAAAATCAAGCAAGCCTCTGCTTGGATACAAGATCATAGCCAACAAATAGCAACACTTATCCCTCAGGTAGCCAAACTTATAACTGTTTATAAAGGATTACAGTTTATTAGCGGTTTGGCTCTTCCATTCGTTCAGTTTGGAGAAAAAGCTGCCAAAGGAATTGAAAAATTATTTATAGGCAGTAATTCTATTGGCGGTAAATTTACAGTTAAGTTCATTACTCCAATGATGGAAGCATTGAAATCTGGAACTGAGAGTTTAATGATTCGAGCAATGCTATTTTCTGATGGATTTAGTAAAGCTTTTGAACCTAAAGGATTAGGGGAAATCAATAGTAAATATTTGAATTTCTTTAAAGGAATAAGTTCGGGAGCTAATAGTGCATTTCCATCACTGACCAAACTTTCTAATGGGTTTAAAACTCTTAAATTGTCAATTCTTCATCCAGTGACCTCGCTTAAATCATTAAGTGCTAGTCTGATTGCTACAAGTACGGCAGCAGGAGGAGCTGGCACAGTTATGAACGGTGCAGCAATTACCATTTCTAATGGTTTCAAATCTTTTGCTAAATCTGCAATCAGTTCAATTCGCTCTGTAACTGCTGCTCTAGTTGGAAGTGGATGGGGAATTCTCCTTATAGCTGTAGGAGCGGCAGTCTCAGCAATGGCTACAGCTTGGACAACCAACTTTGGAAATATTCAAGGCTTTACCAGAAGAGCTTTTGAAGGAATGAAACCTGCATTTACCTCTATTAAAAATTCATTATCTAGTTTGAAACCAGTTTTATCCAGTGCTGGAGATGCATTTAAAACTGTAGGTGCAGTGCTTATTGGAACAGTAGTTTTTGCAATCGCTGCAGTAGTGGATGCTGCACAAGCATTAATAGCTACATTCAAGAGTATTTTAGATATTGGTAGCGCAGTTGGCCGAGGCATTGAAGGTATTTGGAAGAAGATAAAAGGTGATGATAAAGGTGCTGATGAAGCATTTAGTAAAGCAGGTAAAAGTCTTAAAAATGTTAAAGATAACTATACCAGTGTCTGGGACAACTCTGCTATTCGAGGAACGATTGCTGCAACCAATGAATTGGGCAAAGAAACAGACAATGCTTCTGATTCACAAAAACGTCTTTCTCAAGCTATGGATAGTACAAAAGAAAGTGCTGACCAATTAAGTGGAACATTTTCTAAGCTTAATCAAGCGACACAAGACAGTGCTCAAAAAATGCAAGAAGCATTTGGCGATAATGAAGTGATGCAGAAATTCAATGAGCAGAGCCTCAAGCTTATTGAAGAAGGCGGTAAACAGCGTCAAACTGCTGTTGAAAAATACAGTCAAGCAATCGCAAATGCCGAAGGCAAAAGTGAAAATGAGCGTCAAGGTATTATGCAGAAAGCAAATGCTACGTTAATGGCTGATTTCCAAAAGAGTCGTTCTGACTTGCTTACTGTGAATAATGAGTATAATCAAATGCTCACCACTAACACAGATAAAGCAGGAAATCAATTAACAGAGTCTCAAAGAGTTGCATTAGTAAATTCACGAAATGCTGTAGTTGAAGAGTTAACAACAACAAATCAAACTTACGTTGATAAACTTAGAGAACGTATTGAATTAGGGGACTCTATTAGTAAAGAGGAAGCTAATACAGCTTTAGAAAACTTAAGAGAGTCAAATTCACAGCAAATTGAGTTGATCAATACGAATAATCAAGAAATTCAGAACCTTAAACAGGCTCAAGCTCAGTCTAATGATGAGATGGAAAAAGCAAGTTTTCAACAAGAAATCACTAACTTGCAAAATAAAAACCAATCATTGACTGAAGCGCAGACAGCGTTTGGAGAAAATTGGCTTGCTCTCCAAGCTTCACAAAATCAAACTACTGCAGAGCAGTTAGCAGCTGCTTTGGCGAACGAGAAAAATCTTACTGACCAAAATCTTTTAGGTATTCTTGAAAGTTACAGAAGTAACGGTGCAAGTGTTGCAGAACAAATGACGATTATGGCAGCTATGCTTCAAGAAAAAGGTGTAGAAGGAGCTACTAATCTTGTTAATGCACTACGTTCTGGAAATGTGAAAGCCGTTGGCGCAAGCATAACTGCGGATGTTCAAAACGGATTAGGCACATTGCCACCCGGCATGTTTGTTGATGGTGAAAAAGGGCGTCAAAACTTCATTAATGCTTTGAAGCAAGGAGATACCAAAGCTGCAGGTTCCTATCTTAAAGATGGTGTAACTAGCGAGACAAGCAAGACAGCTCAAAAGACGGCTCAAGATGGTAAAAATGCCGCAGATGCCCATAATAAAGCTATCGAAAGCGGAAAAGGTGGCGCAAAAAATGCAGGTTCATCACTTGGTAATTCTGGAGCAGAAGGGCTTAAAAGTAAAGCGCCTGACTTTACGAATGCAGGACGTGATTCAAGTATGAATTATGTCCACGGTATTGAATATCGACGAGGAAGCGCTCGAGATGCAGGAACTTCTTTAGCTAATTCTGCTAAAAATGGAGCAAGTTCAGTAGGAGGATTTGATTCTATTGGTAGCAATATGGCTTTAGGCGTTGCAAATGGTATAAATGCTAGTGCTGGTTCTGCAGTAGCTGCAATGAAATCATTAGTAGATAGAGTGAATGCAGAAGCGAAGAGAAAAGCTGAAATTAAATCGCCTTCACGTCTGTTAAAACGTGAAGTAGGTTCATTCCTTGCTTTAGGTGTAGCGAGTGGTATTGAAGAAAAAACACAATCTGCAGTTAACGCAATGCGTCATTTGATACAAAAAACTAGTGATGTCGCGATTAAAGGCTTTGATGTCGATTTAGGTTTTACAGGGGAGATCAAAACTGATAGATCAATGCTTGGTGCTAAATTAGATGATTTAATACAAGCTACAAAAGAGAAGCTAATTCTTGATGGGGCAGCTATAGTTGGAGGACACCCAGATACTATAGATAGATTAGGTTTCGAAAATTATCAAGATAGGGGGCGGTTGTCATTTTAGAAATTAAAGAAAAAATACAATTTGCGGATTTTGACAGTAAATCTCATGGTCTGTATCTCACAGAGCGTTCAGCCCCTACACCCAAGGAAAAATCAGTTACAGTTTCTATTCCTTATACAAATGGAGAGCATGATTTTTCTTCAATATTTGGAGAAAGATTTTTTGAAATGCGAAAAATAGATTACAAATTTATAGCTGTTGTTCCTAATTATGGGGAGAGAAAAATAATAGAGAATGTAATCAAACGTGAACTGATGATGTCAGACTTTTCTAAGCTTTATGATACCCATGATAAGGATGGCTATTGGTATGCAAAATGTGAGAGTGTGAATGTTGATGATATCCATGATAAAAATGAGATTGCTGTCTCTGTTAGTTTTATTGCTCGCCCATTTTTTATTGTTGATAGTGATGCTAAACAAGATTTGTGGAATGACATGTGGTATCCGGATAAGTATGAGCAAAAATTGTCTTTTACTGTTAAATATAAAAAATTAATTCATATATGGAATGGTTACGACAAGGCAATTAGTCCAATAATAAATTTTAGTGGTAATTATGGTTCTATTAAGTACTTAAATCAGGATTTTCCGCTTACTAAAGGTAGAAATGAATTTTTTGATTTTCAATTACTAAAAGGAGTTAACGAGTTAGAGCTAATAGGTGATGGTACATTTAGCTTCAGGCTGCTTGGTGAGGTGATGATGTAATGTATAGAGTTATTTGGTATGAGGATTATACAGATAAAATCGGTAAAGTTATTCATGATACTTCAGAAGTAGCTCATAAGCTTTCAACAGGAGTTATAAAACAAGAGTTAGGAAGTATTCCAACTTTTACTTTTACTTCAACACTCTCTAACCCTTGTTATGCGAATTTAAAACCACTTATCAGTTTAATTAAGGTAATTAACACAAGAACAGGAAAAAAAGAATTTGAGGGACGTGTCCGCAAAATAGAAAATTTGAAAATGGATAGTTCAGGGAATTTCACTCAAGCTGTCCAGTGTGTAGGTTACCTTGATTATTTACATGATAGCTCACAACGTTTTAAAGATGTCTCGGTAAGTAATTTACGGGCTTATTTGGAGACAATTATCAATAGGCACAACCGAAGTGTACAACCTCATAAACGCTTCGTTTTAGGAGAAGTTACTGTTAATAGCAATACTGGAAATGTCTATCGTGGCATAGGATATGAAGATACTTTCGACACTATCAAAAATAAACTTATCGATAGGTTGGGAGGGAATCTTATTCTGAGAAATCAAAATGATGAAATGATTTTAGATTATGTTGCAGAGTATGGCGTTAAGATTAATCAACCAATTAAAGTCGCCAGAAACATGATTGAGGTTGCCAAGTCAATGAATTCTGATGAACTTATTACTCGTATCGTTCCTACAGGAGCAGAAATTGAGAAGCAAGAAACTGACAATTCTATTCTGGCTAGGGAGCGCTATACTATTAGTTCTGTGAATGGTGGAAAAGATTATTTGGACGACGAGAAACTTATTGAAGAATTCGGGATTATTGAAAAATCTGTGAATTGGTCAGATACTAAGCAACCCCGCTATTTAAAAACCAAAGGTGAGCAATATCTTCGAGATCAAAGAGTTGCACTAGTAACTTGGGGTGTGACAACGGTTAATCTTGATTTATTAGACGATAGATACCAACCCTTTGAGTTAGGGAATTATTATCCAATTGATAATAAATTTATCTCTGAGATTACCTATCAACAAATTGTTGAAAAAAGCATTGATATAAATCAACCTCATAAAATTGATTTGGTTTTAGGAGAAAGTAAACAAACTTTGTCAGCATTCCAATTACAATTTAGAGGTTTTTCTGATGAGTTGAATAGTGCAAAACAAAATATTGATAATTCAAGAAAAAGTCTTGAGGAACTTAAAGCAGAAGCTCAATCTTTACGTGAAATGGTGGACAGAGTTCCAGAGCAAGAAAAAATGTTACGGGAACTAGAAGCTGAGATTGCTAGACAAGAACAAGTCAATAATAAAAAGCAAGAAGAAATTGTTAGCTTACAAGAGAATCAGGGTAAGCTAATTTTAGAGCAAAATCAAAAAATACTAGAGCAATCTATCATGATTTCAGAGCAAGAGAAAAGAATAGCTGCTTTAGAAAAGAAAAAATAAGAAGGGAGACATATGACTAAATATGATGAACCATCAGAAAAATATGTTCCGCTAAAAAGTGATTCAGTTTCTGTGTCTTCGGAAGCAGAATTAATTGAAGAGGATTATCTCTCAGATTTTGAAGATTTTAACCTTGATGAACCTGAATATATTGATAGCGGAGCAAAAGATGGATATATTCTTGAATTATCTGAAGGAATGTGGAAAAAAGCAAGTTCAAAAGCTGTTCGAAGAATCATTTATTTATTCATGCGTTGGTGTGGCTATTGGGTTTTAAATTTAAAGAAGTGGATAGATCAGTATCGACAACGCCAAGAGAAAGTAGAGGAACGCCAAACTAAAGTTGAAAATGACTTTAAAAATGTAATTGCTAATGCTACAAAGGATAGTGAGGTTATCGTAGCAAGAAGTAGTGATTATTTTGGAGACTTTACTGTTCTTGATGAAAGACTTGAAAATATTGAGAAGTTAATTATTGGATTTGTTCCACAAGGGGTACAAATAACAATTAAGCGAATCATGAATACTTTACCTACGGTTTATATTGATGCATGGGAGTATGGTATAGGTATGGTTCCATTGGGAGAGGAACCGGATGGAACGTTTGGCGGAACAATACCAAAAATAGTAGAAAATAGAATTATTTCATGGGCTAATAATGAGCTTGTTATTCAAGTCGCATTGGATTATGAAAATTTCAAATTCAATCATCGCCCGGAAAGTGGAGAATACCTTCTTTTTGATGGTGTAAAAAGTTTAATGATCCATGTTGATGGGGGAGAACCTATTGGAGAGACTACAGATGAAAGTCAAGTTGTTGTTACCAAAAATAAAGCAACGCCTACACAAGATAACTTATTACAAAGACTAATTCAATTAGAGGAAAAAATAGAAGGGAATTAAGATGTCTAAAACAGTGTATAAAGTAACGGGTAAAAATTTTACAGAGTGGCAAGCACCAGATAATGAAGTTATTGCTCGTCCTTTCACAGAGGTTAAACCTCCAGAAGAACCTGGGAAAGTTATAACAGGTTTTGACTGGGTTGAGAATAAGTGGGAAACAGTTGATGTTGTTTCTCCTGAAGAATTTGAACAAGCAAACCTAGCTATTTTTGAGTTGGCAGCTAAAGTAAGTCAATTAGAAAAGGAGAAATAATCATGGTGGGATTGTATGTTATGTATATAAAAAAAGGAACATATCAATTGGAAGATGTACCAAAATTGTGGTATGCGGATGTTGTTGCTAAATTACAAAAGGAAGGATGGTTTGATTAATGGAAACAATTTATCATGGTATGCCCAGAAGTGCAGAAGCTATAGAATCGAATTTTAAAACAATTGATGAAAAATTCAAAAGCTTGAAAGTTGGAGATACAGATAGAATAATCCCTTTAACGATGGCTTCCGGCTATACAGCAAATGCTGCAGAATATTGTATTAAAGGTG
>ERZ1034915.1031-NODE-1031-length-16507-cov-5.856309_pt1 | contig 16507 bp, 12 predicted proteins | sample MGYA00520592_ERZ1034915 | MGnify/ENA primary metagenome ERZ1034915 (study PRJEB33766, sample SAMN09781787) | gut metagenome | biome: gut microbiome | host: Homo sapiens | place: Madagascar | study: EMG produced TPA metagenomics assembly of the PRJNA485056 data... | reverse complement strand
TACCGGGCAATTTTGAAGATTTCATAAAGATTCCCGAAAACAGAATATGAACAATACACCGTAACCGTGGAGCATATCGCAACAAAGCACCAACCTACGCATTTAGGGCCTTAAAAAGCACTATATTTCAAGGCTTTTCCCGCATAGTCGGCGGGGTATGTGAGTGTTTTATCCTATCGACGTCAATACTGGGTTCTAAATGCGTAGGAACAGGCAAAAAGAAAAGACGCCGGACGCAAGCGGCCACATGGCCGCCGCGCCCGGCGTCTGCTGTTATTTATTCGTTCTCGTCTGTGAAATAGAATTTCTGGCTGTCATAGTCAGAATCCGTCATACGTTTCAGCTTGGAAAGGGTCTGCTGGGCCAGCGTCCACATATCCCCGTCCATACCCGGCATGGCTGCGGTGATCTTGCCTATCGTCCTGCGTCGGTCTGCGTGTGGTACATACAGATCAAATTTTCTTCTTCCACGGTAAAGTGCATCATTCCTCATACCTCCAATTCATTTTTCTTGGTTCTGGCCGCCGCCTTTTTCGGGCTGGCGGCCTGTTTGCTGTCGGCAAGCTGCTTGCGGATAGATGGCCGGGGCTTGCGAATACTCACATCACGGCGCTCATCTTTGTTAATCATGGCATATACCCCGTGTCGGTCTTTTATGCTGGTAAAGCACAGGGACTTATAGGGCAGCATGGAAAACAGCCGGTCATTGTCCTTGGTGGAAGCCAGTGCGTCAAAGTGCGGTGAGATCTCCACCATAAAATGTGTCTTGTTGGGGCTGTTGGGCGCGGACAGATCTTTCAGCTTATCCACGATGCGCCGGGCCTCGGTTTCAATCCGGCTGTCATGCAAAGCCGTAACGTGGGCTTTGAAGTCGCCGGGGACGGCCTGCCCCCGCGCAAGATGATGGGCATCGATTCCGAGGGTATGTTGATTTCCGCCGTGCATGAGGAAAATGGCCACGAGGGCCTGAACCTGCTGATGGTGGACAGCCGCATTCCCGCAGGCGCCAAACTGTACTAAATTGGGCCCACAGTGTGCCTTCATGAAAAAGGCATATTAAGGCAACATCGCACAATTCCCGCCTGACGGCTTAAGCACCGTTCCGGCGGCTGCGGCATGGCATCTGCGTTGCCAAAATGCTCGATAATACACAAAGTATTATCTGTGCTTTTGGCTTAGCATCTGCCGCACCTCACTCGCCGTATCGGCACTTAGAATTATGCGGTATTGCCTTAAAAAGAAAAAAGCTAACGCCAGCCCCGCAGAAGCATTTCTGTGGGGCTGGTTTGTTTCTGCGCTTATATCCCGCCGGGGGCCGGTTTGATTCATAAATTCGTGCAAAACGGCAGTGTTTCTTGGAAATACCGCCGCTTTCGTGCTATACTGTAAATGGCGCTCCGGCAGAAAAGGAGTGCCGAAATAAAAAACGAAAAATCCACCCGATAGGAGCCGATCGCATGACCAAAATTATTCACTGTGCTGATTTGCCTCTGGATTCCCCCATGGAAACACATTTAACAGAGGCACAGGCATCCACCAGAAACACCGAGATCATACACTCTTTTTTGCGGCTGACGGAATACGCTGCACAGAATGCCGTCAGCGCTGTGATCATTGCGGGCGATCTGTTTGACGGCGAGCGCGTGAAAACCAGAACCGTGGATGAAATTTTGGATGCCATGGGCCGCACCCCCGGGGTGGACTATCTTTATCTTGCGGGCAACCATGATGAAGCCTCGAATGCATTTGCGGACCGGGATATTCCGCAAAACCTGAAGCTTTTTGGCCAAAGCTGGCAGAGCTTTGCCTATAACGGCGCAGTGATCTCGGGCATTGAAATGAGCCGTGCCAATGCGGAATCGCTGTATCAGAACATTCCGCACAGCGAGGGCATGGTGAATATTGCTGCCATGCACGGGCAGGTGGGCACAGCCTGCGGTGAGGACATGGTCAACCTGAATCTTTTGAAAAACCGCGGCATTGATTATCTGGCGCTGGGCCATATCCACACCTATGCCTGCCAGACACTGGACGGGCGCGGTGTTTACTGCTATTCCGGCTGCTTAGAAGGGCGCGGGTTTGATGAATGCGGCCCCAAGGGCTTTGTGCTGCTGCGCGTGGAGGGCGGCCGCATACAGCATGAATTCGTTCCGTTTTCCTGCCGACAGCTGCACCGCCTGCCGGTGGATATCAGCGGACTTGCCAAAAATTCGCAGATCGCACAAAAGATCCAGCAGGCAGCGCAGCAGATTCCGGCCGACGACATGGTGGAGATCCTTTTGACCGGCGAAGTTGACCCCACAGCCAATATCGCGGTTTCGTATCTGCAAAATCTGCTCAGGCCCCGATTCTTTTTCTCCAAGATCAAAAACGAAACGCGTATGCGCATTGACCCGACCGATTACAAAAATGATATTTCGTTGAAAGGTGAGTTTATTCGCCTGGTGCTGGCCAGCGATGCCGGTGATGAGGATAAGGCGGCCATGATCCGCACCGGCCTGCAGGCGCTCACGGGAGAGGAGATCACATTATGAGGCTGATCAGATGTCATATTGAAAACTTCGGTGTGCTTTCCGATTTCGATTTTGCGTTTTCCGCCGGGCTAACCACGATCTGCCGCCCCAACGGCTTTGGCAAAAGCACCTTTGCGGCGTTCATTAAGGCCATGCTGTACGGCTTTCCCCGCACAGGGGCCCGCAGCATCGTGGAAAATGAGCGAAAGCGCTATGACCCATGGCAGGGGGGAAAATATGGCGGCTTTTTGGAATTTGAAACCGGGGGCACTGCCTATCGTGTTACCCGCTATTTTGGCAAAACCGCAGCCAAGGATACATTTTCTTTGATCGACCTTACCACGCGCCAGCCCTCGTTACGCTTTTCGGAAAAGCTGGGCGAGGAACTGTTTCAGCTGGATGCAGAGTCGTTTGCCCGCAGTACCTATATGCCGCAGCTGCAACAAAGCGGCGAAATGCAGGCCACGACCTCGATCCGCACCAAGCTGAGCAATTTGGTGGACGATACAAACGATCTGAACAATTATGACACCGCAGAAAAAAAGCTGCGGGAATACCGCACCCAATACCGTGCCTACCGGGGTACGGGCGGCAGCATTCAAAAACTGGAAAATCGCTGCCATGAGCTGGATGCGCAGAAGTTTCAGGCAGAACAGCAAAAACCGCAGATGCACCGCCTGAATGAAGAGATCGAAGCATTGCGGGGCAAAATGGAAGCCAAAACCAACGCGATTCACACACTGCGTGAAAAGATCCGCTTGGCATCGGATCAGAAGTCCCGCTCTGCGCTGAAAAAACAACAGCAGGAATTGCTGGATAGCATGGAAAAAAGCAGCCGATACCTGCGGGAAATGGATGAAAATTACCCGGCGGGGTATCCCACGGGGGATGAAATCAAAACCGGACGGGAAAATTTAAGCACGATCCGCCTGCAAGCGCAGCGCCTGCAGGAACTGACCTTCAGCGATGCCGACAAAAAATTGCTGGAAACAGAAAAACAGTGGTTCGCAGATGCCGAAAAAACCGCACAGGATATAGAGGAATGCGATAGCTGGTGCAAACAGCTGGCAGGCGCATCGGCAAAGCTCCATGCGCAAATGCTGCCGGAAGAGCTGGAACGGCTGCAAACACTGTCGCAGCAGTTTGCCTGCGGGGCCCCGGCCGAAGAAGAATTGCAGGCCTGCACAGAGGCAGCAGACCGGCTGAATGCCGCGCAGCAGCAGCTTGCGGGGCTTACGGTTTCCGCACAGGAGCAGCAGTCACTGCGTGAGCTGAAAGAGCTGTTTCAAAACGGCGTGCCCACACAGGCCCTTCTGGCAGACTGCGAACAGCAGCAGCGTGAGCGCGATCTTTTGGCGCAAGGCCGCGCGGCACACGGGCTTACCGAGGAGGAACAAAAGAAATATCAGGCTTTACAGCGAACTTTTGCTTCCGGTGTGCCATCGGAAAAAGAAATTCACGATCAGCAAAACGCCTGCCGCCGCATAGAGGCTCTTACCGCAAAAAAGAACACCCGCACCGCGGTTGTGCAAAGCACATCCCCCTCGGCAAAGCAGAAAGCATCCCCCATGCCGACAGCCTGCGGCATTGCAGGCGTGCTGCTGCTTGCAGTTGGCGTGGCTTGCTTTGTGCTGGGCCGATCCGTGCCCGGCATTCTGCTGGTAGTGGCCGGGTTTGCCGCGCTGCTGGGGGCATTCTGGCTGCATACACAAAGCCTGTTGGCCCGCACGCAGGGCCCACAGACATCGGTGATCACCGCAAGCGCGATCACCGACGAGGAAAATCAAGAGTTGTACGATCTGCAGCGCGAACTCAACGATTTTCTGCTGCACTTTTACAAGGACGCTGCGCAGCCGGAGGAAAAACTGGTTCAGCTTTTGCTGGATAGCAGGGCTTTTGCGGAGCTTGGCCAAAAAATAAGCAGCGCAGAGGAGCAGCTGCTGGATATTGACCGCAAAATCGAGGGAAAAAATCAGTCGCTTCGGGCGGTTTTTGCCCGCTATTACCCGCAGGATGCTTACCGGGATTCCTTTGTGCAGCAGCTTCGTGAAAGCAGCCGCCGATACGATCAGCTCATTGAGCAGGTGCGTAACGTGGTGAACCGGAGAAATGATCTGGAAAAGGAAATGGCGGCATACCGCGCCTCCATCACCGCGCTGCTGCAGCGGTATACGCCGCTGGTTTTAGAAAAGGATCTGCGGCAGGCGCTGCGTGAACTTGCCGATGCAAGCCGTGATTATCATTCGCTTGCGGAAAAAAAGCAGAAAATGCTGCAGGGAAACGCCAGCGATCAGGCACTTGCACAATCGCTGAAACAAAGCATTCAAAGCACGCTGAACGCCTACCATGCGCTTGACCCTGCACTGCCGCCGGACAGCTGCCTGCAGGCACTTCGCAAACGCTTTGAGCAATACCGGCAGGCCCGTGACCGACTGGAACGCTATTGGCAGGAGCACCATGCAGCCCAGACACGCAAAACACAGGCTGAAAATGAAATCAAGCAGCTTCTTGCAAAATATCGGCTGCAGGGCGACACCCCGGAGCGGCTGCTGGATATGGCAGACGAGGACATTCGCGGCCGCCGGGATATGCAGAAAACACTTGCGGATACGAAGCGTAAACTGGCAGAATTTCAGGCAGAAAACCCCGGCATCACGCAGGCGGCGGAGCCTCAGGCAGAGCCCCTGCCGGACCCGGAGATTTTGCAGAACGCCGAGCAGCAGCTGCAAAACAGCATCGATCAGGAAATGGAGCCCCGCCTGCGAGAGCTTCGCCAGCAGCGCGACAGGCTTCGCCGTGTGGTGGAAAGCATTCCGGCATGGGAAGATGAAATGGCACGCCTGCAGGCAGAGTGTGAGGAACAGCGTAAAAAATGCGATCTGGCCGATCAAACTCTGGATCTGCTGCGGCAGGCCAAGGATGATCTTGCCGGAAATTATGTGGGAAAAGTGGAGCGCGGATTTGAAAAATACGCCAACACGCTTTTGGGCAATCAGCTGGGAACGGTGATGGTGGATAAGGATCTGAAGCTGTACATGGATGAAAAAGGCGCAGCTCGCGAGCTGGGCAGCTTCAGCGCCGGCACGGCAGACAGCATGGCGCTGTGTATGCGCCTTGCGCTGATTGATGCTTTGTTCGGCAAGGAAAAGCCGTTTTTGATCCTGGACGATCCCTTTGTGAATCTGGACGATGCGCACACGGAACGGGCACTGGAAATGCTGAAAAAAATCGCACAGGAACAGCAGGTTTTGTATCTGGTATGCAACACGAGCCGACAGGCGTAAACCAATAAAAATCCAGAAAGAGGTGAAGGCTCTCATGGAAAAAAGAGTGTGTATTCTGATGGGAAGCCCCCGGAAAAACGGCAACACCATGCAGCTTTTGCAGCCGTTTATGCAGCAGCTGCAGCAAAGCGGCTGCGAATGTGAACTGATCTGGCTGTATGATAAAAACATTCAGCCCTGCCGTGCCTGCCGATGCTGCCAGAAAGATCATTCGATTTTTGGCTGCGCGATCCGGGACGATATGCCGGATATTTTTGACAGCGTGCTGCAATGTGATCTTTTGGTGCTGGCCACGCCCATCTATTCATGGTATTGCACCCCGCCCATGAAATCCGTGCTGGACCGCCTTGTTTACGGCATGAACAAATACTACGGCGAGCAAAAAGGCCCTGCGCTGTGGGCGGGAAAAGCCCTTGCACTGGTAACGACCTGCGGCTATCCGCCCGAAAAAGGCGCCGACCTGTGGGAAAGCGGCATCCGGCGCTATTGCAAGCACTCGCAGCTTCAATATGCAGGTATGCTGGCCGAGCATGACCCCGGCTATAATAAGGTGTTTATGAGCCCCGAAAAAGCAGAGCGTGCCGCGCAGTTTGCCGATAAGCTGGCCGGGCTGTAATGCCCCGCAGCCATGCGGCAGCAGGGTGTGGGGGCCTTGAAACCATGGCGCTTTGCGGCCAAATGCAAAGGAAAATGGCAAAAAAACGCCGCAGGCAAAAGCCTGCGGCGTAGTACAGATGGCACTGCAGTCTGATACTGGACATCGTTGGCGCTGTGATCAGCGCAGCTTGGATGAAGCTGTTGGGGCCTAAGGCGGTAAGGTGGGAGCCGGGTTGCAGCCCGGCTCCCTTACTCCTATTGTAGAACCTATAAAAAGAAAAGAGCTTGGAACCGTTCGATTCCAAGCTCTTTTTGCATTTGGTGCGAGAGATGGGACTTGAACCCACACGCCTAAACACACGCACCTCAAACGTGCCTGTCTGCCGATTCCAGCACTCTCGCATGACTGCAAGATGTATTCTACCACAACACACACCCAAAAGTCAATAGTTTTCCGGCGAAAAGCCCGCAAAACATTTACGGGCAGGGAATACGCCCGCCCCCGCCCTTATATTTATATAGAATAAAGGGGGCATGGGGAATGAAACACTACAAAAAAGCAGGGCGTGTGTTCTGGTGCCATCTGGCCGAAACAGCGGTTTTGGGGGCGCTGCTGCTGTGTGTGGGGGCAGTGCGCGGGCACAGGGTGTGTACGCAACATGATATCACCCGCATTCCGGACACATCGTTTCAAAGCTATGCCGCCCCGGCGGCAGCGGATGCAAACGGCACAGGGCAAAAAATCGTGTGCCTTACTTTTGACGATGGCCCCAGCAGCACCACACCGCTGGTGCTGGAAACTTTGCGGCAAAAGCAGGTGCTCGCAACCTTTTTTGTGATGGCGGCAGATAACAACCGCAAATATCTGCCGCTGATACAAACCGAAGCCGACAACGGGCATCAGATCGCACTGCACACGGCCTCGCACGAATACAAAAAGATCTATCAAAGCCCTGAAAGCTATTGGCAGGATATCACAGAGCTTTTGCAGGCCATCTCGCCCTATACCGACACCGAAAAGATCCGTTATCTGCGTTTTCCGGGGGGAAGCACCAACACCGTAAGCCGCAAATACGGCGGCAGCGATATTATGAAACGCCTGAAAGCGCAGGCGCAGGAAAAGGGCTATCGCTATATTGACTGGAATGTGTGCGCCGAGGACGCAGCGGGCGGCCACCCAAGCGCCGAAGAAATTTACCGCAATATTCTGCGCGAGGCACAAAATCAAACCGTGTGCGTGGTTTTGATGCACGATACCGCCGCCACGAAAAACACAGCCAAAGCGCTGCCCGATGTGATCGATTGGTTTCGCGAGCAGGGATACCGTTTTTGCACGGTGGAACAAATGGATCAATTGTGTACGCAAAGCCCGCCGAATTCGTGAATATACCGTAAACAAAGGGCGAAAGGAATTGCAAAAAGCATGGTTTGCGTATATAATAAAAAAGATTATTCTGGTCATTCTATCTGCGGTGATGCCCATCGCAAAAGCCGCATTTCAGCTGCGGCAAGCAGCAGATAAGGCGCAGGCAAGTGCGCCGATAAAGCCCTAAAAGCAGCCGGGGCCCGGGCAACCCTATTGCGTTGGCCAAGCGCCGATGCAGCCAAAACCCCAAGGAGGTTTTTGATTATGTGTGGAATTGTTGGATATGTAGGCGGATATGACTGCAAGGATGTGCTGATGGAAGGGCTTTCCAAGCTGGAATACCGCGGCTATGATTCGGCCGGTGTGGCATTGCACATGGGCCGCGATATCACGGTGGTAAAAGCAAAAGGCCGCCTTGCCGTGCTGAAGGAAAAGCTGGAAAGCGAAAACCTGCCCGTGTGCCACTGCGGCATCGGCCATACCCGCTGGGCCACCCATGGCGTGCCCAGCGATGTAAACAGCCACCCGCACTCTACGCCGCGAGTTTCCATTGTACACAACGGTATTATTGAAAACTACGGGAAACTGAAGGAAGATCTGATCAAAAAGGGCTACGAATTTGTGAGCGAAACCGACACCGAGGTGCTGGTAAAGCTGATTGATTCCTGCTATACCGGCGACCCCTTGCTGGCGCTCACCCGGGCACTGGCACTGGTGCGCGGCAGCTATGGCCTGGCAGTGCTGTTCAAGGATTTCCCTGATATCGTATATGCTGCCCGCCGGGAAAGCCCGCTGATCGTGGGCTTTGGCAAGGGGCAGAATTTTGTGGCCAGCGATGTGCCCGCACTGCTCAAATACACCCGCGAGTATGCCGTGCTGGACGAAGGCGATATCGCGGTGCTTACCCGGGATAAGATCGACTTTTACAACGAGTTCGGCACGCCGGTGGAAAAAAATCACCTGACGGCAGATTGGGATATGGAAGCAGCCGAAAAGGGCGGCTTTCCGCATTTCATGCTGAAAGAGATCTACGAGCAGCCCGAGGCGATCCAAAAAACCGTGGGCCCGCGTGTGCAAAACGGCCTGCCGGATCTGCGCATTCCGCAGCTGAGCGATGAAGCGCTGGCAAAAATCGGCCGGGTGCATCTGGTGGCCTGCGGCACAGCCATGCACGCCGGCATGGTGGGGAAAACCGCCATCGAAAAGCTGGCCCGTGTGCCTGCCGTTACCGAGATCGCCAGCGAATTCCGCTATCGTGACCCCATTTTGAGCCCCGAGGATCTGGTGATCATTATCAGCCAATCCGGCGAAACCAGCGATACCAAGGCCGCTTTAGAGCTTGCCAAACAGCGCGGCTGCAAGGTGCTGGCCATTGTGAATGTGGTGGGTTCGTCCATTGCGCGTGCAGCCGACTATGTGCTGTACACCTATGCAGGGCCCGAGATCGCAGTGGCTTCCACCAAGGCCTATATGGTGCAGCTGAGCGTTTTGTATCTGTTTGCCATGCGTTTGGCCATGGCAAAGGGCAAGCTGGATGAGGCACAGGCGCGCCGTCTGACTGCCGAGCTGCTGCAAACCGGCGAAAAGATCAATGGCATTCTGGAAAACTGTGACCAGATCAAGTTTTTAGCCAGCAAATTTATGAATGCCTCAGACCTGTTCTTTATGGGCCGCGGCTTTGACTATGCGCTTTCGCTGGAAGCCAGCTTAAAGCTGAAGGAGATCAGCTACATTCATTCCGAGGCCTATGCCGCCGGTGAGCTCAAGCATGGCACCATCAGCCTGATCGAACAGGGCACCCCGGTGATCGCGCTGGCCACCCAGAAGGATATCTACGAAAAAACCATTTCCAATATCAAGGAAACCAAGAGCCGCGGCGCCAACACGCTGCTGTTCACCACACAAAACCAGCCCGTGCCGGACGGCGTGGCCGACTATGTGGTGCGCCTGCCCGAATTTGAAGAGCTGTTTATGCCCATGCTGCTCATAGTGCCGCTGCAGCTGTTTGCCTACTATGTCAGTGTGCTGCGGGGCTGCGATGTGGATAAACCCCGCAATCTGGCAAAAAGCGTTACTGTGGAATAACAAACGGAGCATCAAATAAAAATGGAACCGAACAACGAAAAATTCAAGCTGAGCGAAAACTTTTTCTCCAACCTCATGCTGGTGGTGATCGGCGTTTTGTGCTATATGGGAATTTCCCATTTCGACACCGTGTGGGGCGTTTTGAAAGGCGGATGGGCCATTTTGGCCCCCTTTGTGTGGGGCGCAGTCATCGCCTATCTGCTGGATTTCATTGTGCGCGCGCTGGATCGCGGCCCTTTAAAAGAGCGCCGCGCGCTGCGTGTGCTGCTGGCCTATGTGATCGCATTTTTCTGCATCGGCGCACTGCTGATGCTGTTGGTGCCGCAGCTGGTCAGCAGCGTAAAAATGCTGGTTACCAGCATTCCGGATTATTTCAATTCGATGGATGCATATATTTCGGCACTGCAAACGCACATGGCTGATTCGGCCCAGCTGGAAAAGCTGCTGGGCTCTTACGAGCAGGCCCTTAAAACCATTACCGAAGCGGTTTCCGGGGTGTTCCCGCGGGTGATCAACTACGGCATGGCACTGGGCAGCGGCTTAGTGAGCAGCATCACGGCACTGATGTTTTCGGTATATATGCTGCTGGACAAAGAAAAGCTGCTCAAGCAGCTGAAAAAGCTGGCGTTCACATTTTTGCCCGAGCGGCACGCCCGCCGTGTGCTGCGTGTGCTGGCCCGCACCAACCAGACCTTTGGCGGCTTTATCGGCGGCAAAATCCTGGACAGCCTGATCATTGGCGTGCTGTGCTTTATCATTTGCGCGGTGCTGCGCATTCCCTATGCACTGCTCATCAGCGTGGTGGTGGGCTGCACCAATGTGATCCCGGTATTCGGCCCGTTTTTGGGGGCCATTCCCTGTGCTTTCATTTTGCTGATCGTAAACCCGTTCAGTGCGCTGGAATTTTTGATCATGATCCTCATTCTGCAGCAGTTTGACGGCAATGTGCTGGGCCCCAAAATTCTGGGCGAATCCACCGGCCTTTCGGCCCTGTGGGTGCTGTTTGCCATTATCGTGGGCGGCAAAATGCTGGGCTTTGTGGGAATGCTGATCGGTGTGCCCACCTTTGCGGTGGTGTACTCGCTGGTTGCGGAATACACCGATATCCGCCTGGGCCGAAAGGGGATCGATGCCCAGGGCAACCCTGTTCCGCGCACCGAGCCCGTGCAGGAAGATGATTCGGATATGAAGCTGGCACCGTAAAAGAAAACAACACACTGCCCTGACCATGCTGCCGGGGCAGTTTTTTGCGGAACGGAGTACAAGAAAAAAGGATTTTGGAATGCTGTTTAATTCGCTTAAATTTGCGCTGTTTTTTCCGTGTGTAACGGCGGGCTATTTTGTCCTGCCGCACAGGCTGCGCAATCTGTGGCTTTTGGGCTGCAGCTATCTGTTTTATATGTGCTGGAACCCCCGCTATGCATTGCTGATGCTGGCCAGCACCGCCATTACATGGGCGGCGGGAATGGCAATGAAAAACGCCGGAAAGGCCAGAAAAAAGCGTGTGCTGGCCCTGGCGGTGGCTTTGAATCTGGCTATTTTATTTTTGTTCAAATACGCCGGCTTTGTGCTGGACAACATCAACGCCGTACGCCATGCACTCGGCCTGCAAAGTGTATTTACCGGATTTCAGCTTTTGCTGCCGGTGGGCATCAGCTTTTATATTTTCCAGGCCGTTGGCTACGCGGCCGATGTATACCGGGGCGAGGTGGAGCCTGAAACCAGCTTTTTGCGCTATGCGCTGTTTGTCAGCTTTTTTCCGCAGCTGGTGGCGGGCCCCATTGAGCGAAGCCGCAATATGCTGCCGCAGTTCCGCGAGGTGCATCACTTTGACTATCGGCGCTTCCGCTCGGGGCTGGTGCAAATGCTGTGGGGCTATATTCAAAAACTGGTGATCGCCGATCGCCTTGCCCTGCTGGTGGACGGCGTGTATGCAAATCTGGCGCAGCAGGGAACGGTTTCGCTGCTGTTCGCAGCCGTGTTTTTTGCGGTGCAGCTTTACTGCGACTTTTCGTCCTACAGCGATATTGCCATTGGCGCAGCGCGCATCATGGGCTTTGACCTGATGCGCAACTTCAACAGCCCCTATCTTTCGCTTTCGCTGGGCGAATTCTGGAATCGCTGGCATATCAGCCTTTCCACATGGCTGCGCGACAATGTGTACATTCCGCTGGGCGGCAACCGCAAGGGAACACTGCGCACCTGCTTAAACCTGCTGGCGGTGTTTCTGGTAAGCGGCATCTGGCACGGCGCTGCATGGACTTATGTGGTTTGGGGCGGGCTGCACGGCCTTTGGATGGCGGCCTCGCGCCTGAGCCAGAACCTGCGCACCAGCGTGTGCAAAGCGCTGCACATTGACCGACAGGGAAAACTGCACCGCTTTTTGTGCTGGCTGCTCACCTTTGTGTTTGTCAGCGGCGCGCTGGTGATCTTTCGTGCCGACAGTCTTTCGCAGGCCATGCAGTTTTACCGCGGCCTTCTGCACTGGAGTGCCATGCCGTTTGTGGGCGGCTTTGAGGCGCTGGGCATGGATCGGGCGGATTTTGTGGTTTCCTGTTTGGCCGTGGCGGCTTTGTTTGTGTGCGATTGGCTGCGTTGTAAAAAGGGCCCGCTCACCCCGCAGCTGCTGGCAAAGCCCGTGGCCCTGCAATGGGCCGTGCTGCTGGCCGGCATTTTGCTGGTGGTGGTGTTTGGTATGTACGGTGAGGGCTATGTGGAAAAGCCCTTTATCTACTTCCAATTCTAATGTGCATCAAAATGGATAGGGCAATACCGCATAATTCTAAGTGCCGATGCAGCGAGCGAGAAGTGCAAGCTGCTAAGCAAAAAGCGCAGATAATACTTTGTGTATTATCGAGCATTTTTGCAACGCAGATTGTGCTTCGCAGCCGCGGCAGCGGTGCTTAAGCCGTCAGGCGGAAATTGTGCGGTGTTGCCGAAGAAAGTAAACGGAGAATCATGAAAAAAATCTTTTCCATTTCCCGGGTGGGTCTACGGCATCTGGCGGCGCTGGCAGCGTTTTGCGCGCTGGCGCTGGGCATGATCGCTTACACGGACAGGGTGCTCTGGGATAAAAACGGCACGATCATGGGATTTTACGAAGAACCGAAAAATTCTGTGGATGTGATCTATGTGGGCGGCAGCCACACCAATGCGGCCGTTTCGCCCACGCAGATCTACGAGGAATACGGCACCACCGGCTATGTGCTGTATTCCTGGAGTCAGCCCATCTGGACAGCCTATCACTACACGCTGGAGGCACTGAAAACCCAGAAGCCCAAGGTGGTGGTGGTGGATGTGTTCGGCATGGTGTACGGCAACACCTACATGACGGATGTGGATATGAACTCGGTCAGCGATGATTACTCGCTGCTCATTCCGCCCAGCCTGAACCGCATACAGCTGGCAATGGCTATGAGCCGCTGCCAAACCGAGCACAAGCCTTTTTATCGCTATGCCTCGCTGCTGCGCTATCACAACCGCTGGAAAGCCCTCACCAAACAGGATCTGCTTTGGCCGCTGCAAAGCTACCGCACCACCGGCAAGGGCTTTGGCCCTTTATATACCACCGAAAGCTACCAGCTGCATCAGCCCGCCGATATCACGCCCAATGGCGAGGCGGCCTATGCGTGGAGCAAGGTGTACCTGCAAAAGCTGGTGGAGCTGAGCAAGCAGCAGGGATTTCAGCTGGTGGCTGTGAATTTTCCGTATATTGCCGAGGATATTGAATACGATATTTTTGCCTGGACCCGCCAGTACTGTGAGGAAAACGGTGTGCCGTTCCTGGACTATCTGCTGGAGGATACAGCGGCGCAGGCCGGGTTTGATTACGAAACCGATATGGCAGAGCACGCCCATGTAAACTATAAGGGCGCTGCCAAGCTGACGGCGCATTTGGGAAAATTTCTGCACGACAACTATGCGCTGCCCGACCATCGGGGCGAGGCTGCCTATGCACAGTGGGAAAGCGATGCCGCCTTTGAACGCCGTAATCTGCAGGATATGGACCTTTGTATGACCAGTGACCTGAACGAGCTGCTCACCAAGGCTATGACACCGGACTATGTGGTGCTTTTGGCAACCTGCGGCGATCTGACTGCGGCAGACAGCACGGCCGTGGCGGCTGCGCTGGAAAATCACGGCATTTCGGCCCAGTGCTTTGCACAGCCGGGCTGGCAGATGGTGGCTTCTTACAGTGCCGACAAGGGCGTTATGCAAACAACCTTTGGCCCGGGGCAAACGGGCACGCTGCAGGCACTGCTGGAGGATGGAAGCGGCCTGACGGTATCTTCTGACGGAAATGCTGCGGTGCAGCGTGCCAGTGACGCCAAAACCGGCGAACCGGCGGATCAAAGCCGCAATCGCCCGGGGCTGAATATCGTGGTGGCCGATGCCGCCACGGGCAAGCTGGTTTACAGCGTAAGCTACAGCACGCTGCACGATTATACGGCCTATACGGCGTAATAAAGCAAAAGAACAGGAGAATGTGTTTATGTGGTTTGAACAGGCAGTGGTCTATCAGATCTATCCCTTGGGATTTTGCGGCGCGCCCGGGCAAAATGGGGGAGAGCAGTCGCACTCAATCACAAAGATCAAGGATTGGGTGCCGCATATTTTGGCCACAGGGGCAAACTGTGTGCTGCTGAACCCGGTGTTCCAAAGTGATCGCCACGGTTATGATACCCGCGATTATTTTACAGTGGACTGCCGCCTTGGCACCAATCAGGATCTGGCCGATGTGTGTGATGCCCTGCACGCCGCAGGCATCCGTGTGGTGCTGGATGGTGTGTTCAACCATGTGGGGCGCGGCTTCTGGGCGTTTCAGGATGTGCAGAAAAATCGCTGGGAAAGCCCTTATAAAGACTGGTTTTACCTGAATTTTGACGGCAATACGGAATACAACGACGGCTTTTGGTACGAAGGCTGGGAAGGACACAACGAGCTGGTAAAGCTGAACCTGCGCAACCCGGCGGTGACGGAGCATCTGATGCAGGCCGTGCGTGAGTGGGCGGCACAGTATCACATTGACGGCCTGCGGCTGGATGTGGCTTATTGTCTGGACCCGGATTTTCTGCGCACACTGCGCCGGTTCGCCAACGAGCAGGGTGATTTCTGGCTTTTGGGCGAAACCCTGCACGGCGATTATAACCGCTGGGCCAACGAGGAAATGTGCCATAGTGTGACCAATTATGAGTGCTACAAGGGCCTTTATTCCAGCTTCAACAGCATGAACCTGTTTGAGATCGCACACAGCCTGAACCGTCAGTTCGGCCCTGAGCCGTGGACGCTTTATAAGGGCAAACATCTGCTCAGCTTTGCCGACAACCACGATGTGGGGCGCATTGCCACGGTGCTGCAAAACCCGGCCCATTTGCCGTTGGTGTATGGGCTGCTGTTTGCCATGCCGGGGGTTCCGGCCATTTACTACGGCAGCGAGTGGGGCGCACAGGGGACCAAACAGCCCGGCTCGGACGCTGCGCTGCGCCCCTGCTTTGCCCAGCCGCTGCAAAACGAGCTGACGCAGTTTATAGCAGCCTGTGCCAAGGCGCACACCCAAAGCGAGGCCTTATGCTATGGCAATTACCGCAATTTGCAAATTACCAACCGCCAGCTGGTTTTTGAGCGCTGCGCCCAAGGCGAGCGCGTGATCGTGGCCGTGAATGCAGAGGACAAGCCTTTTACAGCAAGTTTCGATGCCCGTGCGGGCAGGGGAGTGGACCTTTTGAGCGGAACCGAACACGATTTTGCGCAAAACGAGCTGCCGCCCTACAGCATTGCATATTGGAAAATTACGGATTAAGGCAGCACTGCCTTGAACAAAAGCCAGAGCCTGCATCTAAAAAACGCAGGCTCTGGCTTTTTATGGATACAAAACAAAAAAGCACCGCCCAAAATCAGGCGGTGCTTTAAAAATATGCTCTTTACAATGAAAGCAACAATAGATTAGTCGCTCACATAGGGCATCAGGGCAACGTGACGTGCGCGTTTGATAGCGACAGTCAGTGCACGCTGATGGAAAGCGCAGGTGCCGGTGACACGGCGGGGAATGATCTTAGCGCGCTCGCTAACATACTTACGCAGACGGGGAACGTCCTTGTAATCGATAGTGTCCATACGATCCACGCAGAAGCTGCAAACCTTCTTGCGGCCGCGATGCATGGGGCGAGAAGAACGATCGGATTTCTCAAAAGCCATTGCTTGTTACCTCCTGTTAAGATTTGATTCTGTTTCAATTAGAAAGGCAGATCTTCGTTGTCGTCAATCACAGCAAAGTCTTCGCTGCTGCCAGCCGAATAACTGGGCGCGGCATCCTGCACGGCGGGGCGGCTGTAACCGCCTGCGGCAGGAGCAGCGGGGGCGGCAGGTGCATAACCTGCGGCACCGGAAGCGGAGCCCTGGCCGTTTGTGCGAGGAACAAAATTGATCTGGTTAGCAACCACTTCTACAGCAGTGCGGTTGTTGCCGTTTTTGTCCTGATACTGGCGGGTCTGCAGGCTGCCTTCCACAACGATAGGGCTACCCTTCTGGAAGTACTTGCTCACAAACTCGGCCTGCTGACGCCATGCGACAATGTCGATAAAATCGGCCTGGCGCTGCTCACCCTGGCGGGCAAAGTTGCGGTCAACAGCAATTCGGAAAGATGCTACGCTGGTTCCCTGAGG
>ERZ1034915.1028-NODE-1028-length-16538-cov-7.378815_pt1 | contig 16538 bp, 26 predicted proteins | sample MGYA00520592_ERZ1034915 | MGnify/ENA primary metagenome ERZ1034915 (study PRJEB33766, sample SAMN09781787) | gut metagenome | biome: gut microbiome | host: Homo sapiens | place: Madagascar | study: EMG produced TPA metagenomics assembly of the PRJNA485056 data... | reverse complement strand
TTATTTGTATTTTTCTCCATCCAAAATCATCTTACTTCCACAATTTGGACAATATCGAAATTTCTTATTCTTCGGGAATTGATACATAGCAGTGCAATAGCTGCACTTGAAAGCAGACCAAATATTTACCTTATTGCCCGAATAGTCGTATTTAAAAATCCAGTTAGCATTTCTTTCTTTATCCATGAGTTACTCCCTAAGCATAGTCGGATTATCGTAAATATTGCCAACAACTTTAATAACTCTACTCTTCTGTTTGCTCAAAGAATAATATTTATCATTATTCATATCAAGTAAAACATAAGAACAAGTATCGCATGAAAAATAACAAAGTGTTCTAATTACTTCATTCATAATTTCCGCATCAACAATATCACCTTCAAAGATCGGCATCCCATCTTTGTCGCAAATTCCAATAGAACGCTGATATTCATAATTAGACGGCCGTACAAGAACTTCTTTTGTTTTAAAGAATTTTCTCTTTACTTGAATTAGATCGTCTGTTCTATTCAAGTAAAACTTTTCACCATTTCCAACCCACTTATTATTTCGTTTATCTCTCACTCTGAACATTCCGAACCCCCCCATGTAGTACGTCAAACATTCTTAATCTGACTCGCAATCATATCTGCTGTATGTGTGTAAAGAACATTTGGATATTTTTGAATAGCAAGGTTGTATTTGTTCCAGTTCTTACTATCGTCAAACGCACCCATATGCCAGCGAATACAGGCGATTTCTTCTTCTGTTAAAAGAAGTCCAATATTAGCAGAGAGCAGAACAGACAAATCGCCATGTCCAGTCATAAAAGATTCGTTGTTGTATTTAAATTCACCATTACCATCTGGAACATAAAGTTCTGTTTTACAAAGGTCATGCAACATTCCTACCACATAAGGGGAGCGTTCAAGTTCCCACTGCAAATCAAGTTTCTCGGTAAGGTTCACAAGTTCATTCATAACACGCAGACTATGATTGAACAGATCGCCCTCTTTATTTCCATGATGATTAATGGATGCAGGAAGCGTGAAGAAATTTCTATCATCCAGTTCTTCATATATTACTTTTGCCAACAGCTTATTTATTTCTTCGTCTTCGCTAAGATGCATAAGCTTTTGGAATTCTTCTAATGTCACCATCTTCTTCTACCTTCTTTCTGTAATCTTGCACTCAACTTTGAATTTCTTGTCAAATATGAATTTGGCATTTTCTCAGGTGCTGTTCGAATTTCTTCACTATGGTCGTGAATCCGCTTCTTATTTAGACTGTCATATTCAGCATATTTTTCACAATTGCCGTGGCAACCTAACATTCTATCTTTACATTCATAACATGGAGCATTCATTTCAACTCCCTCCACGATGTAACCACAGCAGCAACGCCAATAAAAGCATACCAAATAACCTGCACAAACGCACATCCAATTCCAATGTAAAGCAGCCATGTTGGAACAGAAAAGAAAATTTCTAAAATCAAAACAATAACAAATGGAATAAAAAGCAAATTAAATACTCCCTTCTGCTTTTATAGCATCAATATGCTTTTTAATAAGCCATACAAGATTTTCAATCATGCCAAAATCAAACTCAGAACCAAAGGAAAATCTAATTGTTTTCTTAATGCTTAAATCATCAAGTCCAATTGCCTTTAAAGTTTCCGACATTTTCTCATTTGGTGCCGAACAAGCAGAACCCATTGAACAGAATACATCCTCTGTCTGTAAAGAAAGAATTAAAGATTCAGCGTTTACTTCATCGAATGTGATTGAAACAATATTTGAAACATTTTCCTTTAGCCTTCCTCTGATTCTTTCTAATCCATCGAATCCATTCAGGGTAAATTTGACACCAAATCTTTTCAATTCTTTCACGAAAAAGCATTCTCTTAAAACAATATTCGGATTGATAATGGGACTAAAATATCGCATACTTAAAATACCTAAAGTATTCTGAGTTCCGCCTCTCAGCCCATTCTCTTGCTCTCCATAAATCAAAGGTTTAATATCAATTCCTTTACTCTTATAAAGAAATCCAGTTCCTTTAAGTCCTTTTACCTTATGTCCTGAAGCTGTTAAGAAATCAAACCCATATCTCTTTTGAGAAATAAAAAACTTTCCAAAAGCCTGTGTTGCATCCGTGTGAAGAAGGGCATCGTATCTATGTACAATACTTGCAATTTCTTTAAGGTCTTGAATCACTCCAAGTTCATTACTAACAAATTGAATCGAAACAAGAACTCTATTCTTTTTTGATTGCGTGTATATCAATAGATTTTCAAGGCTGCTCAAATCAATCTTTCCAGATTTTTCAATCTTTACGAAATGAAGATCTTCTACACAATCTTCTACGCATTTCAGAATAGATGCGTGTTCTAAAGCGGTCGTAATCACAACAGGATGAAAGTCATCATGAATTGTCTGCTTTAAAAAACCTTGAATTACAGTACAATTTCCCTCGGACGAACCAGAGTTAAAAGTAATTTCTTCTGGCAGGCAATCCAATGATTCTGCGATTCTTCTTCTAACATCTTCAATTTCAGAGCGAACATTATCCGCATAAGAAGAGGAAGGATTGTACCATAAATTTTTATCATTAATTTCGTCAATCAAATCATGCAGCTGATTGACTGAGCATTTTGTTGTAGCTGCGTTATCCAAATACATTTTATTTTTACCTCCACAAATAGAACGGGCAGCCGATTTATTTTACATTAAATTATACGTTTCGGCTGCCCAAAACAGGAACTTCTATTTTTACATTTTACAAATTATTCACGAATATCAATATTCAAATTTAACCCTATTTTCATGCAATAATCCTTAACAAGTCCAATCCAAATTTCAATAAGCTTTGGGTCATCTGCGATGACATCCAATTTACTTGTTTTCTCAATATTCGTCTTGCTTGCTCCGGCATCATGCATTCTTTTCTTCAAATTTTTCAATCTCGTGTCAAGCTTTACGCTGGCTCTACTTTCCAATGCTTCATAGAGTTTATTATATACAGAACCAACTGTTCCGATAGTCGGGAACTTCCATACAATCTTTAATAAGATTCTTCTTGTTTCAGTTCTCCAATTCTTTCTATCGAGAATGATAGCTTCTTTAACTCTGCCGAAAGAATCTCCAATTTTCAAGGCGTAATTGACGGTGCTATTTACTGTTTCTTTCATGCTCTCTAAAGCTTGATTCTGTTTCTTCTGTTCTTCTTCCAGCTTATTCTGTCTGATCTCCATCTGAATTAAGAACTGCAACTGTGGAGATAGGTCTGCAAACTGTGACTGTGTAGTATAGCTTCCAGTCTTTCGAATAGAGGGAAGTACTTCCGATGTAACCCACTTCCGAAATGGTTTCGCTTGTGACTTGTCACTCCGGAGAACAACAGTGTATAAACCGGATTCATTAATGCAATTCGTAGCACCGCCACGTAACCCTAACTCAAAGTTAGCCTTTTCATCAGATTCCAATCTGTCCGCAACTTTTGATGGATTAGATAACTCCAACACCTTGCACACATCTGCCAAAACAAACCACGGTTCTCCATCAATCTCAACTGTTCTCACTTCATGATCTTCAAAATTCCATGTTCTCAAATTATTCATAGCGATAACCTCATTTCTATTTTTTATAATAACCGATTCTCTTTACTGTTCCATCAAAGGAAGGATACCCTGTTCCTTCAATTTCTCATAAATAAGAAGTCGTCCTTTCTGAGTCCAGTTCGTTCTGATATTTGCAGCCGTACCATAGATAGTGTTGTATGTATGAGTAGCACTCTTTGTATAGCCCTTGCCAGCATAGTTCTGATTCAGAATCCACTGTCCACCACACTTGTATTGAATCTTCATGTCATTCAGAATTGAGTTAAGTTTCCTTGCACTCATACCATAATCCTTTGCAATCAATGAGATGGGTACTGCGTTTGTACAGGACAGGACTAAATCACAGTAGGTTGCTTTAGGCTGAATTTCTTTAATTTTCTGCTCCTGAACATTTACAGTAGTCAATAATCTCTGTCTTTCTTTCTGTTCTTCAATCCAGCGTTCTGCACGAAGAACAGGATCTTCAATCATATAGCTATCCAAATGTGCTGGCCGACAAGCATTGAAATAGGTGTCTACCAAACATTCGTATGCTTCCCACGCCTTATCGGTGTTCAGGCTCTTTGCCAACATCAACGCTCCCTTTTCTGTCCAGAGATAAAGAGTTTTTGCGTTCTTTGCCGAACCTAAATCAATTTGAGTTAAGTCTAAAAATGTCCGTTTCTCTTCTCCTTCAAGTGCAAAATAATGCTTGTTTTCCACATATCGTCTTTTGTTGCGATTGAAATTATTAGTAATAACTTGCGTACTTGTTTCATACTGCTCCGCAATCTGTGCGGTAGTCAGCACTCTCTGATTCTCTCTTTCAATAACTTGCAATTCATTCATAGCAAACTCACTTTCTCCCCGTATAGCCGATAGGTCAGCGTAATAATTTCGCATTGTAAACTAACGATCGTGATACTTTTTATTCATAATTATTAATCTCTTTGTTTAGGATTCCCGCTGCTTTTTCGGCGTTTTCCTTGGTGTCAAAATATACAGTTGGATATTGGGTGACATTAAAGTAGTCCACAAACCAATAATCATCATCACAATAATGAGCTAAACAAAATTTCAATTCGCCATCATTATTCCAATCCGGCACATAATCTGGACAGAGCATATCATGCAATTGTTCCAACCGTAACAGCAACCGCATTTTCTCTGCAACTTGCTCGGCACGTTCTTTCGTGAGGAAACAGTTGCCTGCTTTAATGCGTTTATAATCTATAAAATTACCCCAATTAAAATCACTCCCAGTTTTAAGAGTGTCATAAATATAAAAGTATTCTTCTCCAACTTCCGGTTCCCACGGCTTAGGCTCTTCCTGTTCCTTTTGTGCCTCTGCTTCTTTCTCCAGTTCTTCCAGCTTCCCCAAAAATTCCGCTTTCAGGGCTTCCAGTTTCTTTTCAATATCATTCATTTTCATTCCTCCACTTTACTTCTTCATTTCTCCGATTCCATATAGTTCTTATTTCATCATACAGACAACGAACCTCTACACCACATTCATTACAAAAAATCTCTTGCACAGGCTTTAAGTATGTTATCACCTGCTTTACATTCTTATTGCCGCAGAACGGGCAAGGCTTCAATTTTGATTCGACTTTCATAGACTTTCTTCCTTTCTCTTTCATTTCCATTTATTTGTAATCCACCCCAATATATTCAAGAACCTTTCCTAAACCTAATCCTTTGCCGTCTGGCAACCATACACCACTTTCATCCGTCCCTCCGTTTATACAATATTGATACAGTTTAGGGTGTGATTCAGCCAACCGCTGAAACCGATTTGGTTCTTTTTCAAGATGACACCCAAACATGCAAAATACACATCCAGTTCTCTGTGCTTTTGTTGTATAATATTTCCCCGATTTATCCGTACAAATATCTCCGTATATTTCACTTGCATAAGGGATTTTATGCGTATAAATATATTCGAGTACATCTTGCTCAGTCCAAAAAGACATCGGTCGGGAAATTGGGTGTTCACTATCAAAAGCGTTGCAGCCACTAATAAGCCAATTTTCTTTTCGCAAACGGCTTTCAGAAGCCATAGTTGCCACGATTGGCTTTTTCCCACTCTCTTTTTCATACTTTTTCATCGGATTTTTCTTCATTATTGTACAACACACAGAAGAACAATTAAAGGGTGCATCAAGCAGGTACTTCCATTTTTCACAGTTATACCGACTTTTCTGCCCATTTTTATCAACTGCAAGCCCACATAACTTTTTGTAATCTCCATGATTTTCCTCGCGCCCTTCAGCAATAGCTTTTTTGGCATACTGAACACATCTTGAAACTTCTTTTGAAATGACAGGATAGCCATATTTTTCAATAACTTGTTTGAATGTCATTTTGGGTTTAACGATAACAACCCCTCTAACGCTTTTTACGAACGCTTTTATTTCTGGGTATTCAAGACCCGTGTCTGCAAATACAGCAGGAACATCATACACTCCTACAGTATTTTGAATAATATCCAAAAGGACTGTACTGTCCTTTCCACCCGAAAAACTGCAATACACTTCACCGTCATAATGATTGTACCAATCCCTTATGCGATTTTCGGTCATTCGTATTTTTATATCAAGCGGAAGTGCCTGCATTTGATATAAATCACTTATTTGATGCTTCATTGTAAATTTCCTTTCTCTTTCATTCAGATTCTTTCGCTTCTTTCTTCATTTGGCAACACCTCTTCCAGCACATCTAAGCCACCATATATACGTAACTGCAACGCCTCAATCACAACAAAGTTGATATATGTGCCAATCTCGACAAAATCAACATATGTATCTGGGTCTGTATCTCTCTGACCAGCTGTTTTCTGTACCATTGCTTGCCGGATGATGTCCAGATGCTCTTTTAGCATCCTGACATCCTCTTTAGTGCAGGTGTTTTTGCGTTGCAGCTTTAAAAAGTTGTACATTGCATCCAACTGCCCCTCGTCAAGTTCTCTGAGATTGTGTTTTGCTATTATAGCACGTCCTCTCTTTCTTTCATTTCAATCTCTGCCGATCAAATAATAATTTTATTTAGAAACCTGAACAGGCATAACCAAGAAAATGAAATCATTTCCTTGCACAGGCAAGATTTTAGCTGGCGTTTTATAATCCGTCAACTGAATCCGAATCTGTTCGCAATCAGCAGTATTTACAGCTTCCAGTAAATACTGTTTATTCAAACCGATAAAAACTTCATTTCCGTTCATTTGAACCGGAAGAACATCATGAATTTTTCCAATTGAAGTTTGGCTTCTCACGTGCAGTTGATTATTAGAAAATTCACAATCAACCCGTGTAGTTTCATTTTTCTCATCCAACAAAGAGCAACGATTCAAACAAGAAATTAAATCAGCAGTATTCAGTACAACTTCTGTTTCATGGCTATACGGGATAGTTTTCTTGTAATCGAAAAATTCTCCCTCTAACAAATAAGAAAAAATAAAACAACCATTCACAGAAAACACAATGTTGCTATTCGTAACAGTTACATTGCACAAAGACTCGTCACCCTTTTTAATCATAGATGCAACTGTTTCCAGAGTTCTTTTTGGCACGACAATCTTTTTAGAAAATTCTGACGAAATCTTTTCAGTTCTAACAGCAAGACGATAACCATCAATGGCAACAACCTTCAATTCGTTGTTATCAATTTCAAACAACTCTCCTGTATAAACAGGTCTATCCTCGCCCTTAAAGGTTGCGTAACTCGTTTGCTGAATCATCGAGCGTAACTTGCCTTGTTCAATAAAAAATGTTTCTCCATCTTCAAAAGAAGGTAATGTCGGATAATCCTCAACAGTCATTGCAGGAATACTAAATTCAGTTGAACCACACTGTATAACGGCAGATTCTTCTGAAATATCAATTGTCGCCTCATTGCCTGCCATCTTTTTCAGTACCTTGCTAAGCAACTGATATGAAACAACAAAATCTCCATTGCCTTCGGTAATAGCTGAAACGTTCGTCTGAATGCCTAACTCCATATCATATCCACACAGGGATACCTTCTTAGAATAAAATGAATCCCATTGGATTCTAATTCCTTCCAAAACTTTCAAAATTGGATTCTTTGCAATTGCTTTCGATAAAGAAGCGATTGCCTTACAAAGTTCTTTTCTGTCACAAATAAATTTCATAACACATTTCCTTTCTGTTTGTAACAATTTATTCTAAGTGGCATCCATCAATAGGGAAGTATGAATGCCACTTTTACACTTTAATCTTCTTCGTCTTCGTCCTTCCACTTGCTAATAATATCAACAAGCAAATCCAGAATTGTTCCTGAAATAAAAGAAACAATACAAGTAATACCGAAACTTAATTCAAACATCTTTCATTTACCTCCAAATATTTGTTCCTGATTTTTCTCAACTGATCCGTTACAGCTCTTTCGGAAATGCCAACCTTATATGCAATAGCACGATTAGTAAAACCAAACATCTTCAACTGCAAAATCAGCTTCTGTCTTTTGGTTAATTCATTTTTCTCAAACCATTCCACAAAGAGTTTGGAAACTACAATTTCTTCTACATCTTGCGGTTCTACGTATCTATTAAAATCTACTCCGTCTGCCAAAGCAAGCTGCTCATTCTTCATTTTTAGATAGGCTTTTCTCTTTTCATCGATAAAGCTGTTTAGCAATGATTGCCACAAATATGTAGTAAACTTTACACCTTTGGTTTTATCATAAGATTCGGCGGATCGCATCGCCGTTTCTGTCAAAGAGAAATAATCATCCTCTTTTCCGCCATGCTTAAAAATAAAAGCATAAATCATATCGTGATAATTTTCTACGAGTTTCTTTGCATCTTGTGTCATGATTCATTTTCCTTCCTACCTTTTCTCAAAAGGTTCGTCCAGATTATATATCAGACTTGCATAGGCTTCTGCATTTTCTGATACAAAATCTTGTTGTTTCTTCTTGTGAGGAATACCCTCTGTACTTGCCCATTGATACACTTTACCTTTCCAATTTGTAATTGGTTGTCCACTCTTTGTTTTCCAGCCTGTCTTCTCATAGTAGTCGTAAAACTTTAAGACATTTATGTGGATGTTCTTCTGCTTAACAAACTCCTGTACTTCTTGCGAAGTCGGATGTTGTTGAAATGTTGAAAGATTTTCTGCTCCTACTGCGTAGCTTAGATTAGATAAATCTTTCTCTCTATCTCTATCTATATCTTTATCTATGTGACACGTTGTGACAGGCTGTGACAGAGGTGTGACATTGTCACGCTCATTCATTTCTTGTACAACATTTGATAGAGAATTTTTCTCTCTTTCCCTCTGATTTCTTTTCCGTTCAGCGGCAGCTGTTTCGGAACCGATTGCCTTTGCTGCATCCGGAAGAAAATATGTATCCTCAGATACTCTTTCTATTTTGTTTTTGCTTGCAAGATAAGCAACCGCAAGTTTTACGTCTTCGGTATTTTCATCTAAATCCAATGCAAGTTCAGAGCAAAAATCATCCTCGACACCTTCATAGTAAAGGTATCCTTTAGCAGAAATACTCAACAACATCATCTTTAAATAAATGATTGTGTATGTATCACCACCAGCAAGCTTCCTCAATTTCTTCATTGCCTTATCTCGGAAAAAATCTTCTTTCAATTTTAACCAATAAAATCTTTTTGCCATAACAAATTCCTTTCTAAAATACAACCGAACCATTCAGAAATGCTATTAAAAGCAAAACAAAGAATGCAACGATGTAAAATACAACCCACTGAAAATCCTTCAAAGAATCAGCTCCTTTCCGATTTTTCCAAATAAGACATTCTATTTAATGATACGTATATAGGAATTAAAACAGGAAGCTGTTCTAAAAATAAGTACAAAATATTATACATTAGTTCACAGTAATATTTTTCCAATAATTCAAAACAATAAATAAAGGGTAGCTATCAAATTGATAACTACCCCAATCATTTTTTATTTCTAATTATTTTCTCTTTACTGTTCCATCAAAGGAAGGATACCCTGCTCTTTCAGCTTCTCATAAATAAGGAGTCGTCCTTTCTGAGTCCAGTTCGTTCTGATGTTTGCAGCCGTGCCGTAAATGGTGTTGTATGTATGAGTGGCACTCTTTGTATAGCCCTTTCCAGCATAGTTCTGATTCAGAATCCACTGTCCGCCACACTTGTACTGAATCTTCATGTCATTCAGAATTGAGTTAAGCTTCCTTGCACTCATACCATAATCCTTTGCAATCAATGAGATGGGTACTGCATTTGTACAGGACAATACTAAATCACAGTAGGTTGCTTTAGGCTTGAGAGTGCTAATCTCTTCATCCTTGTTTTCAAGTTCAAGAGTGAGTTTCTTATTTTTCTCCTGCTCGTTCTTCAATTCTCCGGCAAGGGAAATGATGAATTCCGGTGTAAGCATAACCTTCTTAATTGTTTCGGGTGTCATGTACGCCCCGTGCTTCCGAATAGATGGGAGAACTTCACTTGTAACCCACTTCCGGAACGGTTTTGCTTGTGGCTTGTCGCTCCGGAGAATCACAGTGTACAAACCGGATTCATTGATGATGGTCATCTGCTGTTTTCCGCCAAGGGTGTCGGTTAAAGCGACACCCTTTTCATCGCCATCCAATTTAGCTGCTGCATCTCTACTGTTTTTGATTTCCAGCACCTTGCACACATCTGCCAGCACGAACCACGGTTCACCGTTCACCTGTACTGTCCGAACTTCGGAACTCTCGTAGTCCCATACCTGAATCTTGTCTTCACTCATAACAATAACCTCATTTCTTTCTTTTATTTTTATGCCAACAGCTTCTTGAACTGCTCCACAGCTTTATCATTATATCGGAATACATCGACTTCCTTAGAAGAATACGGCGATTTATCCTTATAGAATTCACCAAATTCATCTGTTTTCATATTGTTCAGATTTGCAATTCTTCCAATTCTCTGAGCTGTTACGCCAAGCATTTCTCCAACTTCCTTAGCAGAATAAGTTTTCTGTACCACCTTTGGCAACGGCAGCAGCTGTTCTCCAGCAAGAGCTTCAACAGATTTTGAAATCAGAATGTCACGATAATTCTTCGACAGCGTTGTTTCAATCTCAGCAAGCTTTAAGAACTGCTCCGACATTCTAATTCGTGTGTCCATTTCCTGAATGTGTAAAGCCTTTTCTTCGTTTGGATTTGCTCTCTGATAAGTATAGCTTCCAGTCTTTCGAATAGAGGGAAGGACTTCCGATGTTACCCAACGCTTAAATGCTTTTGCGTTCGGTAACTTGCTGGAAAGGATCAAACTGTATAAGCCGGATTCGTTAATAACGATTACCTCTCTGTTTTGACCTGACAGAACGAATCGTTCTGTCAGCTTGTCCTCTTCATCAACATGATCTCTCACTGCTTTCTGCGTGTTCGCATATCCGAGAACAGTAGCCACATCTTTACCTACAAACCAAGGTTCACCGTCAATTTCAACTGTTCTCACTTCATGATCTTCAAAGTTCCATGTTCTTAATTCTTCCATAATACTTTCTCACTTTCTCCCCGTATTGCCGATAGGTCAGCATAATAATTTATATTAGTTTTCAACGGAGTCGCATTTCACGACCCCCATCTTCTTTACTGTGCCTGAATAGGATTGCAATTTCGTTCTTTCAAAAACAGATTTACGAAATAAACTTGTCCTTTTCCGGTAACCTTTGGTGTCTTACTGATTGTTGTATATCCTGTATGTACCACGCTGGTTTCTTTAATTTCCATCAAACCTTGTTCCATACTTCTTTGTGTCGGCAAATTATATTCAGAACCGTTCCGCTTAATCAGATAACCGTTCTCACGCATCCATTCAAACAATCTTCTCTGACCCATATCTATACCATTCTGTTTAATCAGCTTCGCCAATTCTCCAATCAGAATACTACTGCTTGATGCTGCTACGCTATCTGCAAACAAAACCTTTGGTTTATTTTCTTCCATCTGATTTTGCAAATCACTTACAGTTGTTTCCAGCTTCTGTATCTTTGCATTCGACAACTGCAATGCTCTTGCCATGATTGCTTCTGGACTGTTCCACTTTTCTTCCACGGCAATAAAATACTGTCGCCAGAATTTTCCTTTATCTGTGCGTTGAAGCATACAAATTTCCTTTGCCATTGAAATGGTGATTTGATGGTCGATTTGTGTTTGCTTCCCACCATTTGAGTTAGGGACAAAAATGTCCGTCACCTCATAATCCGCATTTTCAGTAAATCCGTACTCACACATTCTTGGCATCCATTTGTGATAAGGCGTCCCAACCTCCAGAGCCTTATGCAATTCTCTGCCGGATACTGTCGGGCAATCTACATTCTCACAATTCACTTTAATCATTTCATTCATAGCATTTTCCTCCGAAAATAATAAATATTTTTTGCTTCTATATCATTGAAGAGGACTGCACAAAATTGTGCAGTCGGAATTCTCCAACGATTTCAAGGTTTAAATTTAATTGTTCTTACTCTTCAACATTCTCTGTTCCTTGTTCATCTTGTATTGAATCAAGAATTGCTTTCTTTTCTCGTATTCAGGAATTGAAATAACCAATCCTACATCAATATTCTGGAGAAGAGAAATCATCTCAATCTGTTCAGGTGTCAAATAAGGACGAATGCTTTCTCCGTCCTTAATACCGTGTTCTCTCCGGAATCTCTTAGCAGGCATCTCCAGAACGATGCGATTAATCATATTGAACTCATTGCTGTAATGATAAGGCTTAGGATTATCATGCATCAATTTGATATTCTCCGTGAGCAAAGGGCATTGCATCCGTGCTGCAACCAAATCCTGAATGTGTTTCTCCATCTTATTGAATCGCTTGATGTACATTTCCTTAAATTGTGCAGCTTTCTTTCCACGGTACCCCATTGCCAAGAACACGAAGCCATCACGAGTCATGTAATAACAAGGCTGTTTCTTCCCACGGTCATCCTTGTAAGTTGACGGCACAAAATTGTGCCGCGAAAATTCTTCTGAACAATCCAATTCACGAATGTCACGAAGAACACTTTTGTGTTCTTTCTCGAAGTACCGTGCCACATAACGACTGTCAACCAATGCAACATCATGATTGTCAACAAACATTCCGATTTCGTCTTTTCCGATTAATTCTTTCATACTTCTTTTCCTTTCTGGCGGCTTAATATCATACCACCAACAAACTAAAATTTTCCAAATCACGCAGGCGTGTTTGTGCGGACGTTAAATTATACGTTTTTAACAATAAAAGTAGGAAGTAAAAAGGCGACTATTGTAAAAATAATCGCCTTACATTTATGTAATAAAAATAGGACTGGATATTTATTCCAGTCCTAAATCTATCGTGTTATACAACTCTTCAATTTCATCATCCGTTACTCCGATATATTCCAGAGTAACTACAGTAGAACTATGATTAAATGCTCTCTGTAATAATACTAAAGCTTTATCCTTATTCTTTGCATTATGCCATACATGAAATCCAAAAGTTTTCCGCAAAGAATGAGAACCAATATTCTGCTTTATTCCAGCTTCCTGTGCGGTTCGTTTTATTATATCGCATATTGTCCTTTCATTGATATGACTTCCTTTCTGACTCCTGAATACATAGTCATCAAAACAAGTGATAGGGAATTTTTCCACATAGCTTTCAACAGCATTTTTAACAGCATTGTTGAAAAACAATTTTACAAATTTGTTCTTTGTTTTCTTCGGCTGTATCGTGTAGCTCTCTCTGAACTCTCCTTTTAAATCATAGAAAAAATTCCATGTAATGCAACATAAGTCAGAAGCTCTAATGCCGATATTGATTCCAATGATAAATAATAATTTATCTCGTTCAGTCAACCATTTGCTTGCTGGCAATACGCTTTCCGTTCTTTTATTGAAAATATCAAGCATTGCTTTAATTTCTCCATCTGTTTTAAAAGGAAATACCTCAGAAGACACTCCCTTTCTTTTCTTTCCTTTGCGATAGGAAATTGTGATGTTCTTTTTTTCTTCTTCTGGCAAGTTACTTTCTTGCAAGTTCTTCTTCTGTAAATTCATTTTTCAAATCCTTCCAATAGTTTACACGTCTTTCATATAAATAAGTGCTGTTCCACTCTGCAAACTCAAAGGCTGCATGGAATGGGCGTAAAACTTCTTTATCATAATCATGTTCTATCTTGTCGAGTTGTACAAGATACTCTTCAAATTTCTCCGGTGTATAATTACAAAATCTTTTAATTGTTCCTGCATATCCATATAATTTAACATATTGTCTTTTGTTCCATTCTCTTTCATACTGTAAACTTTGCAGGTAACGGAACAAGCTATATATATCCGTTTCTTCTGTTTCGCTACCTCTTTCAACAAAGCCTTCCTTATAAAGAAATTCTCTGAACGCATAATATGATTTCACGGCTCGCCTTTTTTCGTTCCATTCCCAATCTTCTTCCCATGTCCTGCCTTCATTACACGCCTTAAAAATACATTCATACAAGAACTTAAAAACGCCACAACCAAAAGTTAAAACAAAGATAATAGCCAAACCACCCATGATAAATACCTCCAAAATTTTTACTGTTTTTATTTTAACATGCCTAAAAACAAATGTCAATAGGAAAGTGGTTGTTTCACATAAGAAATTCTCCGTCAGCAAAACAACCACCCACACTCTATAATTATGCTCCTGCCTTGATAGCCATTTCCTTTACAATAGCAAGATAGATTTCCGTCAGCTTCTTATCCATTGCAATGACATCAATGTTGTTCTTCTTACTTGCTATGCTATATGGAACACCTTCTTGAATCATCCGCTTTCTCATATGATACTTCCTTGCTTCCAGATTAACACCTGCTCTATTCTCCAACAGTATATATAACTCGCTGTAAACTTCTCCAATTGTGCTGTCAGTAGCCTTTGCAATTCTGCATACTAACGAATGTGTATCTCTTCTCCATTCGCCTTTATCCAAGGAAATGGTTTCTGAAATCAAATCCATTCTCCGTTCAAGTTCTCTCTGCTTTTTCTCCAACTCAGCTGCATTTGATGCAATCGCTGCAATCATTTCCATTTGTGACATAGCTGGAAGAGGTTGTTCTTTCTTAGCTTCAAAATAATTATCCACCAAGAACTCGTATGCCTGCCATGCCTTGTCTGTGTTCAGGCTTTTTGCATGAAGCAACGCACCTTTCTCCGTCCAGAGATAAAGAGAACTTGCATTGGGCTTAACGAGTTCCGAATTTAGGAAGTCGTCCTTAAACTCCCTCAAATCATCTCCGGTTAAACAGTAATAATGTTTACCCTCTGTATAACGTACCTTGTTTGCACTAAAGTTCTTGTTGATTCTGTCAGCTGTAGTTTCGTACTTCTCCGCAATCTGTGCAGTAGTCAGCACTCTCTGATTCTCTCTTTTAATAACTTGCAAATTTTCCATAATCGTTTTCCTTTCTCCCCGTGTTGCCGATAGGTCAGCATGTGTAGTTAGTTTATTCTTCTTATAAGTGCCAATTCTTCCAGCAATTTTTCTACCGTGTCTTGGTATCGCCATTTGCAATCGCCTGCACAATCATTAGCAGCACCGCTGCAAAATTCACGCCCAAGACATTCATCGCCGTAATGACAACCAACGCACTCTTCAAAAAGCCTTTCCGCATCTTTTGCGACAAGTTCCAACAGATTTTTGAGTTTCTCATTATCTTCCTTTAATTTGACAAGAGCACTTTCACTTGCTTCCCATCTCAATCTCCAGATGTATCCTTCATTCGCCTGTTTGTTCATGATAATATTCCTTTCTGACTTTCGTCTATGTAATAAAAAAAGCAGCTATCATTTATTTTTGATAACTGCTTATTACACATTATTAAATTTTCTATCTGAATAAAAATTATTCAGAATCATCGCCATCTTCTTTATAATTTTCTTCTAAAAAATTAAGAATAGCTTTTTTGGATAATTCAGACACTTTCATTCCGGTCGGTTTTATTATTTCTTCTATCTTAGAAAGATGAGATAGAGAAAGAGCTGTTTGTATTCTACAAACATTTTCTTTTTCCCACTGTCTTTTTCTCTCATTATCCTGCTCCATTAAAACAGAATTTTTCTTTCTTGTATTTTCCAAATACTTTTTCTGAGTAACCCTCTTTGCTTCCTTGCGTTCTTCTTCTGTATGATGGATAGTTTTTCTTCCTCTTTTTACTTTTGGGAGTTCGATTTTCTCCATATCCAAACCTTTATCCGAAATAAATTCATTTGCAATTTCCATCAGGAAATCTTTTTTTGTAAGAGAAGATTTTTTCCACTCTTCCGAAAATGGTTCTTCATATTCCGGCTTAACCAATATTGGAAGGCTTTTCCGGTTTCTTCCGCTCATTCTTTAACACCTCTTCTTATTTCTTATAATCATTATATCCTTCTTCTCGTCCTCTCGGTTTTGGCATTGGGATGTAGCCAATTCCTAAATTGTATTCTTCTGCATATTCATTTATTAGCTTAATAATAAATTGAAGATTACTTAAACCGGATTCTTTTACAGATTTTTTCCAGAACTGTTCATATTTTTTAGGAATGAAAATATTTATTGTTTTCTGTTTCTTCTCAACTTTCTCCGGCTTCTCAACCTTAGGTCTTTCAATATTATTTCTATCCATAGGTTATATTCTCCTTTCAGAATTATCGTCATCTTCTTTATAATTTTCTTCCAAGAATTCCATTACAGCTTTCTTAAATAGCTCAGACACTTTCATTCCAGTTGGTTTTATTATTTCTTCTATCTTAGAAAGATGAGATAGAGAAAAAGTTGTTGTTGCGTTGTGAAGATTTTTTCTTCTCCATTCACGATTTCTCTCATTATCCTGCTCCATTAAAACAGAATTCTTCTTTCTTGTATTCTCCAAATATTTTTTCTGAGTAGCTTTCTTTGCTTCCTTACGTTCTTCTTCTGTATGATGGATAGTTTTTCTTCCTCTTTTTACTTTTGGGAGTT
>ERZ1034915.1024-NODE-1024-length-16568-cov-7.527039_pt1 | contig 16568 bp, 13 predicted proteins | sample MGYA00520592_ERZ1034915 | MGnify/ENA primary metagenome ERZ1034915 (study PRJEB33766, sample SAMN09781787) | gut metagenome | biome: gut microbiome | host: Homo sapiens | place: Madagascar | study: EMG produced TPA metagenomics assembly of the PRJNA485056 data... | reverse complement strand
CCGGCGCCGGCACCTTGCCGGTCGGGTTCCAAGGGCGAAGCGCCTTGGTCGCTCCAAAGGAGCGAAATCCCGGTTCAGGAAGGTGTAAAACAGGATTACTTCCCGGTGGCGGAACGGACGACGTTGCCGCCCTCTTCGAGCTTCGTTACCGAATCCGGGTCGTACAGCACGCCGCTTTTCAGGCCGGGCAGCGATGATTCCCACACATTGTTCAACACCCGCACCGTGCCGGAATTTCCCGCTCCGATCAGCCCGCGCTTCTCCTCCTTCACCGGTACCGTCTCATGGTTCACGAACCGGTTGCCGCTGATGGTCACATTGTCGGCGGTGCTGACGAACACCGGCGAGCCGGTCGATTCGCGGAACTCATTGCCGGTGATCCAGATATCGCGAATCACCGGATAGGGGCTTTTCAGCAGTGACGGATCGCTGCGCAGATAGCTGTTGATGTAGATGTCGGGGCGGTTTTCGCTGACATAGCGGCCCCGGCGGTTCACGCCGGTGAAACGGTTGTTGCGGATCACCACGTTGCGCACCCCGTATCCCTCGCTCCACACGTCGAAGGTGTAACCGGTTTCGAGCTTGATCCCGGCGGCGTTGCCCTCTTCAAAGCGGTTGTTCTCAATCGTCACGTTCTCCGCCATCAGCAGCAGCCCGCGCGGAAAGTGGTGGATATGGTTGTTGCGGAAGATCAGGTTTCTCGAACCGTAGCTGCGGTTGAACAGCACGAAACCGCCGCCCGCCGGCTCCGGCACCGGTTTGTCGAAGGTGATTTCGCCCTCGCGGCGGTTGCGGAATTTGATCGCGGTGATCTTGCCGATGAAGCCGGTCGGCGAAAAATCGTCATTGCAGAGTTCGATCGGGTCCCCGACCCGGAAATAATCTCCCGGATGGCTGTTCAGATTGGTGGTCATGATCCGGTTCTCATCCAGCTTCACCGCGTAGCCGTTCAGATCGTGGAAGTTCATGGTGTCGTCACAGCTGTAGGCCAGCTCGCAGTTCTCCAGCCGGAAGAAACCGGCCGACGAAATCGTGTGCATCGCATCGGCGGTGGTGCTGCAGGGGCGCTTCGACCCGGCGGGCGGCGCGATCCGGCAGTTCAGCAGCTGCCAGTGGTGCTGGCGGCCGCTGGTGATCACCCCCATGCCGGGCGCGGAGGCGACCGTCACGTTTTCCAGCGTCAGGTGCTGGTTGTTGCGCAGGAAAAACGCGCCGAAATCATAGCCGTAGTGACGCATCAGAAAGGTTTCGCCGGGCATCGCGCTCTTGAACATGCCGGGACGGGAGGTCAGCTCCACCAGATTCGGCTCCAGGAAACGGGCCTCCGGCCGGTTCTGCCCCTTGTTCATTTCGAGCGTGATCCGCACCGGGCGCACCGGATCGGCCTGCCGGTTGGCCGGATCGATCCGGCTCAGGTCGGCGACGCGCAGATCGGTGTTCGGAAATTTCTCATAATCGACGAAACGCAGCCGGATGCTCCTGCGGTCCGGCGCAACCGAATCGACCGTGACCACGCTGGCCAGCGGGTCGCGCTCCCAGTCCCAGTCAACCGTGAAGTTCTTCAGCTCCAGCCGGGTGGAATTCGAGACCGCGATCAGCTGCCGGTCGCCGCCGGTGCGGTGGAAACGCAGCTCCGCCCCCTGTCCATCCAGCTCGAAGTCGGTCAGCGCATTGAAGATCAGCGGTTTTTCCCCCTCAAAACGGTAGACGCCGGGTTCCAGAAACAACCGGGCGGGAGCCTGGCGGCGGACCGTGTCGATCGCCCGCTGCAGAGCGGCGGTATTGTCTTTTGACGCGGTGGATACGCCGAATTCCTTCGCGTTGAACTCCTTGCGATTCTCCTTTTTCGGACGGTCCACCGTGAATTCCTCCGAACCGGTCGGCAGCACGGCCGGAAGCGGTACGGCTTTCGCCTGCCGCGGCGCCGGAATTTCCTTCAATTCGATCGGTGTCACGGTGATATCGTCCACCAGCGCGCGCACGCCGAAATGAGTGTGAACCTGAAGCGAATAGTCATCCGGCTTCTCCGGCACATTCAGCCGGAAAGTGATCTTCTCCTCCTTGCCGACCGTCTGCGGCGTCAGCATCCCCGCGTCACTGAGCTCGTGGTTAGCCGACAGCGGGCGGATCAGGAACAGCAGTGAAGCCCGGTCGTTCGCCTTGTCCGTCACCTTCGCCGTCAGGCTGATCTTATAACTGCGGCCCGGCTTCAGCACGCCTTTGGGCAGGCTCCACACCCCGTTCCACTCCGAATCGCTCGTTCTGGTATCGACCGCCAGCGAACGGGAACCGGAGAGCGGCGCGGCCGTTTCAATCCCGGCATACCGGCGATCGAACCGCTCCTTGCCCAATCCCTGTTCAAAATCGAATACCGCCGGAGTCGCCGCCGGCAGCGCCGCCGCCACGGCCAGAGCACTGTAAATCATCATCTGTTTCATCGTCGTTCTCCCCATAATAGGACTACAGCGTCACCAGAGCATTCGCCTGGTTGAACACCTGCCGCACCTTGATCTGTTCATTCTTGAGTTCCCCCATGGTGCAGGAGCGGACGCTGCCGTCGAACCACGACAGATTCGTGGAACCGGAGTGGATGGTGTGAAGCGCATTCTCGTCGCCCAACTTCGAGATGCTCCAATAGTAGTACGGCAGCCCTTTCCACGGCACATTTGTCTCGACGTTGCCGTCGCGCATGGTCACCGAATCGGCCAGCATCGGGAAGCGGGTCGGACTCTTCATCCGATGAGTGACGTAGAGTACGAAAGCGGAGTGCTTGTTCACCGCGCAATCCCCTGCCCAGTTCACAAATTCGTCGCGGCGGTTCGAATAGTTGTTGTCCCAGCGGATGCCGTACATGCCGTAGGAGGCGTTCAGGTTCTTGACCCGCGCCCCGCCTTCATTGGAGGGACACCGCCAGATTTTGCTGTGATAAGGGAGGTAGCCGCCGTTCTGCAGCGCCACCGCATGGGTGATCGTACCGCCGGTCGAGGCGGAACTCGGATCGTGGTTGGTCTGCAGCACCACGTAGCCGTTGAAGTCGTCGGCGTACAGCAGATGAGCCATTGTGATCTGCTTGAGATTCCCGGAGCATTTGGACTTCCGCGCCATCTCCCGGGCTTTGTTCAGCGCCGGCAGCAGCATCGCGGCCAGAATCGCGATGATCGCAATCACGACCAACAACTCAATAAGGGTGAAATTCTTTTTCATATTATGCCTCTGATTAAGGTTGAGAGTTCAAGCTGCATACGGATTGACGTTCGAGCAAATGGGAAACGGCGCGCGTATGAAAATACGCACACTCTCCGGAGAAAACCCGAAACAGTCCGGAGATCACCGCGTCGGCGATCTCTTCCGGGTCCGTTCCGATACAGGCCAGCGGCGGTGACAGAAATTCATTGCTGGCCAGCCGGTCGTGGCCGATCACGCTGACATCCGCCGGAATCGCGATCTTGTGATCGCTGAAGAACTTGTACACCTCCAGCGCGGCAGACGAACTGCCGAGGAAAAGTCCGGTGAAGTCCCGGCCATGTTCTTTCAGATGACGTTCCAGCGCCTGATAGCAGATGCCGCGATAGGATTCGCCGATATGGATACCGGTTTCGATCACCCGGACGCGGGCCCCGGAAAGCTCCGCGAATTCGCGGAACCCGCGGCAACGCATATCGAAGCTGTCGCTCGGCGGCTCCGTAACCAGCAGCGCCAGCTCGCGGTGGCCGTGCCGGATCAGGCAGGAAGCGGCCATCATGCCGCCGGAGGCCGGATTGTCCGATACCGCCGAAATGCCGATGCCGCCAAGTTCACAGTGCAACACCACCACCGGCACCGGCAGCGATGCGATCAGCATGATATCCGAAGAGGAGAGCCGGCTGCCCGGAGTCACCAGCACCAGCGCATCACAGCCGTCCGCCTGCACCTGCCGGTAAAAATCGGGCGTTACCGCCTGCATTGTACTGCGGAACGTGAAGCCGCCTTCCATTTCGGCGCGCCTCAGGAAGCTCCGCTCCAGCTGCTGGTAGTTTTCACTGGCCCAGTTCGGAAGCACCATCCGGATCCGGGGCAGCCCGTCATTCGCGGAAGGCGCGACGAACCAGCCGGAGCCGGGACGGCGTATCACCATCCCGGATTCCCCGAGCTCGTTCAGCACCCCCTCCACCGTGCGCTGGCTGGTCGAAAAGCGCTGCATCAGGCAACGGATCGTCGCCAGCTTTGTATTCGGGGCGGAATTCTCGACTTCCCCCCTGATTTCCATCAGAATCTGATTGCGGTCTGCCATCATGAATACCTTTTGTATTTTGTATTACACAATATATTATGATGTATTCACAACGAAATGTCAAGCCCCAAAGGACAAAACGATACAATTTTTCCGCAATTTTCTCAGGAAGCGGCTTATTTCCGATGGCAAAGCAGCGTAAGACGCCCTTTATCTTCTCCAATATATACGATTTCGCTTTCAGGCACGGCCCCGGTTTTGTCCATGCCTGAAAGCGAAATCAAATATTCCTGAATAAACTCTATGGTTCGGGAGGTTCGGGAAATTTCTGATAGAAACCGGTGTCAACCGGATACGCCGACGCGGCATGGCCGTCCGCATACACCATATTGCCGCGTTCCTCGCCGTGGGGACCGAGTTTGCTGTCCGGAAACTTGAAATACGACTCCCCCATCAGCCAGACTTCGGATGGCGAAAGATTCTGCGGCGAATCCGTTCCATAATAAGTCTGATTGAACAGCGCCATGCTGAATATCTGCAGCGGCCTGCTCATTCGCGTCGGAACCGGTATGCGGCCGGCGGGAGTATTGATCAGATCATAGGAACTGGCAAGAGAAAACCAGCGATAGGTGACATTCCGTTTGGCGGCTTCGCCCATGAACCATTTATCGTCGGCCCAATTGGCCGAAGACGGACAGACGGCGACTTTTCTGGCGGAGAGATAATTGTTCAGATAGTAATAAATCGACCCGGTATATTTCTCCCAGTAGTATTCTTCGGTCGTTTCCGAATCCCCGCTGTAATAGGTCGCAGTACGGATGGTCTGCAAAGAGCCGACGTCATGATCCCCGAATGGAAGAAAATCATAATCCGATTCGTAACCGGCAAGCGCCAGCCCCAACTGTTTGAAATTGCTCAGACAACTGCTCTGGCGTGACTTCTCTCTGGCCTGATTCAGCGCCGGAAGCAGAATGCCGGCAAGGATCGCGATGATGACAATAACAACCAGCAATTCGATCAAAGTGAAATTATTCCTCAAGATACCGGATATACCGATACGCCGGGCGGCAAGGCCCCCACATTGCAACTCACTGCTCTCTGTCATGTTACGCATGTTTCCTCCTAAGTTGATGGATTATCCCCGCCTGTCCGGTCTGATTCCGTCCGGCCTTTTGTATTCTATACTACAAAATATATTATGTTATATTCAAAAACGGATGTCAAGCCCCTCAAGATGAAACAATGCAATTTTTCCGCAATTTCTTATAAAACGGTTTCCCGACGATGATGGCCCCCGAACCGCAACGAAATGTTCCGATACTCTTCAGGCTGGTATAAAGCGAAGCCCGCTGACGCGGCCGATGCTTTCAGGATCAGCTGCGTCAGCGGGCAAATAAACGGCGCCCCGCGCCAATCAGGGCGTTTTCATTTATTCAGGGATCAGTTGAAAGTCGAATACCGCTGAGAGTTCGGAGCAGAGCAGCCGGTATTCGGCGTGCACATCGCATCCCCAACTGTCATCGCCGCCGACGCCGCGCTGGGCGTAGTCGAGGATCAGCTCAAACGTTCCGTCCGGCAGAAGTTCCGCCGCATGCGCCGCCGTTTCCAACGCCGCGGAAGAATAGGGGCGCAGCGTAAAGCCGAAAAGCTCCGGCGAAACAACGGTGAGCCTGCGCCCGTCGGCGAAACGGATCGCCAGTTCGCGCACGTCGCCGCGCCGGCCGTTCTCCTGCGGCCGGGTGTACGCTGTCGCCAGCGACTCCGGCGCGGCGGCGTAGCGCCCGACAAAAGCGGCGCTCCTGCGGTCGCAGTAGTTTTCCCCGGGGCCGCGCCCGTAATACTCCACCTCCGCGATGCTGCCGGGGCCGAACCGGAACCGCAGGCCGAAGCGGGCGATTTCGGGACAGTCCGGCTGCGCCTGAAAGGAGAGCCGGGCGCGGAAAGTTCCGGCGGTTCCGGCTTCCCAGTTGAGCCGGACGGCGCAATCCTCCGGCCTGCGCCCGGCGGTGCGCCGGTCGAATCCGCAGCCGCGGTCGTTGTCGGTCACGGCACGGTCGAGGACGATGGCCGGCGGCTCCAGAAGCCCCGGCAGTTCCGGGGCGGAAGCGGCGTGGAAAGCCCCGGACGGCGCATGGTAGAGCGGATTGGCTCCGGGCAGCACGCCGCGCTTCTCCGGTTCTCCGACCGGAAGCTCCAGCTCCGCCAGCGGCAACCCCGGAGTGCGCCAGTGGGGGGCGCCGGAATCCAGCAGCGTCAGCCGCCAGAAGCACTCTCCATCCGCCGGAATCGGGGCGGGGGCGTCAAAGAAGCAACTTTCGCCCGGCGCGAGGCTGACCCGGAGACTGCCCGACGCGGCGGCTTCCCCGTTCCGCAGCAGAACCCACAGCAGTTCCGCGCCCCGGATGGAGCGGAACAGAAATCTGCTGGTCAGCGAAAGCCGGTTCGCCGCCCGGTCGAATGTTCCCCGGACCGGCTGCTGGACCTGCCGGACCTCCGCCAATCCCGGATTCGGGATGCGATCGGCACGAACCAGCCCGTCGCAGCAGAAGTTGCCGTTGTTCGGCACATCCCCGAAGTCGCCGCCGTAGGCGAAGAAGCCGGGTTCGGCTCCGGCCGGAATCAGGCCGTGTTCGCACCACTCCCACAGGAAGCCGCCGGCGAGGCACGGATGCTTTTCGATCGTCTCCCAGTATTCCGGGAAATTGCCGGTGCTGTTGCCCATCGCGTGGGCGTATTCGTTCATGATGAAAGGCTTGCTGCTCGGCCCCGCGCCATGCTGGCGCAGGTGGGGAATTTCCCCGTGCTCGCCCTTGCGCTCGGCGTTCCCCCCGGCGTACTCCTCCAGCCACGCGGGCGGCGGGTAGGTCTGGCTGTCGAAGTCCGCGACCGCGTTCATATCCGCATACTGGATCGGGCGCGGGTCGAGCGAGCGCAGCAGCTTCGCGCCCTCGGTGAACGCGTCGCCGTAGCCTGCTTCGTTGCCGAGCGACCAGAGCGTGACCGAAACGTGGTTGCGGTTGACCTTGACCAGCCGTTCGATGCGGTCGAACACCGACGGGAACCACGCGGGATCGTCGCCGGGCAGCACGCAGGCGTGATAGGAGAGGCCGTGGCTTTCGATATTCGCCTCGTCCAGAACATAGAGGCCGTACAGGTCGCACAGTTCATACCAGCGCGGATCGTTCGGATAGTGGCTGGAACGGACCGCGTCGAAATTGGCCTCCTTGATCATGCGGATGTCAGTCTTCATCCCGTCGAGCGTGAGCGCCCTGCCCCGCCGGGGATCGTGCTCATGGCGGTTCACGCCGTGGAAGCGGAGCGTTTTGCCGTTGAACAGGAACTGCCGGTCACGAATTTCAAAGGTGGTGAAACCGGTGCGGTAGTGGCGCACGTCGAGAACCGTTTCGCCGCGCTTCAGGATCACCCGGACCGGATAGAGCACCGGCAGCTCGGCGCTCCACAGCTCGACGGCGGGCAGCGCGACCTCCGGGATTTCATCCGCCGGAACCGTCACGGCGAAGTCGCCGTCGCGCGGAGTGCGCACGCGCAGCTCGACCGTCAGCCCGGCGGTATCGCCGCCGTACACGATTTCGGCCCGGACGGTTTTCGCGGCGGCGGAAGCTGCCAGCCGCACATCGGCCAGATACTCCCGCTCGGTCGCATAAAGCGTCACATCGCGGAAAATGCCGGAAAGCCGCCAGAAATCCTGATCCTCCAGATAGCTGCCGCTGCAATACTTGTACACTTCGACCGCGATCAGGTTTTCACCGGGCCGGACGAAACCGGTCACGTCGAATTCGGCCGGACTCATCGAATTTTCGCTGTAACCGGCGAATCCGCCGTTCACCCAGACCCGGAACGCGCTCTGCACCGCGCCGAAGTAGAGCACCAGACGCTTGCCGCTCCACTCCGCCGGCAGCGTGAAACGGCGGCGGCAGCGCCCGGTCGGATTGCGTTCGATGAACGTGGTCCAGTCGGCGGGCGGCTCGCCCATCACATGCGGCGGGTCGCAGTGGAACGGATAGGTGTAATTGGAGTAAATCGGCGTGCCGTATCCGGCGCATTCGAAATTGGCGGGCAGCGCGATTTCGTCCCAGCCGGAATCGTCGAACTCCGCCGCGGCGAAACCGTCGCCGTCCTCCGGCAGGGTCGGCGTCCAGCGGAATTTCCAGAAGCCATTCAGGTTGAGGCGGCAGTCGTCGAGGTCGAACAGCAGTTGTCCAGAGGCGACTTCGAGCTGCCGGGTCGGCCACGCGGTACTGCGCGGCGGCAGTTTGTACATTCCGACCATCGTCGGGTCTTCGAGCAAGGAGAGCAACGGGAGCATGTGAGATATTCCGGAATTGAATTGAAAGTTCATGTCGTTCATATAATATGCCGGTGCCCCGCCTCTTTTTCAAGCGGGGCACCCAGCGACGAAATTTCAATTTTTTGATTCTGCTTTCTGATAGACCCGAACATAATCAATCAGATACTCGGCAGGCAGGCAGGAACGATCCACTTTGCCACCCAGCGTACCGCCAACGGCAAGGTTCAACAGCAGGAAGTGAGGAGAACGGAATGCGTTGTATTGCACATTGCCGCACTGTTCGATCGGAACGCTAAGAAAAACTCGGTCATCGACGAAGAAATCGACCTTCTGTTCATCCCATTCAATGCCATACAGGTGGAAATTTTCTGTAAGGTCCTCTAGAATCTGGAATTTTCCATTTTTCTGACGATACTTACCTTCCGGGCTTTTCCAATGCATTGCTCCCTGCATCCAACTTTTACGATGTGGATTTTTACCGATATATTCAACAATATCGATTTCGCCACTGTCGGGCCAATTCTTATGGTTCGGATCGGTTCCGATGGTCCAGAAGGCAGGCCAGACTCCCTGGCCTTTCGGCATCTTGGCGCACATCACAATCCGTCCGTATTTGAATTCCCTTTTACCGCGGGAAATCAGACCGGCCGAGGTGATTTCGATGAATTTGCGTTTTTTTTTCCAATCAGCGGAGCCTTCCTTGTACCACGGATTCGGTTTCGGCTCCTTTTCGAGACGGGCAACAATGTGAAGCATACCGTCTTTCACAAAGATATTATCGCTTGAATCGGTATACCATTGTTCTTCTTTATTGCGGAGGAAACCGGTATACTCGTAATGCCAGTTTCGGGGGTCAGGAGCGCCATCGATATCAAATTCATCCGACCAAACCAATTTCCAGCCATGCTCGTCCGGAACAGAAGAAGGGGCGGAAAACAAAGTGAAAACACCGCAAAAAAATGACAGAATGATGAGAGTTGTTTTCATGGAAAATCCTTTCAATAAAATACTTGAAAAACATTTTTTACTGGTTGGCCGGATAAGGATGATATCCCCAGAAGTAGTGGATACCGGAAGAACCCCAAGCCGGTTTTCCGCTGTTATCTGCCGGGAATTGGCCGTATTTGAGGTTCCATCCATGTCCGTCCATGTAAATGACGTTTGCGCCATTGAGGTGACGCGGCTCGACATCCGCCCGTTCTTGTACAAAGAAGCCCCGGTCAGTGTTGTTATTTTTACCTTTTCCATCCGTCAATAAAAGGCGTGCGGAAGTTTTTTTCACTTTGGCATAGACGCGCGAGGCATCATAACCGACTCCCCACACGCTCGAAGGAATGTTGGCGCCGACATAGTGGTTCATTCCATAATTGTTGCGATCCTGATAGTCCATGGTGTTTCCTCTGATTTTGGAAACTGGACAGGCAAACACCCCATAAACCCGATATCCCTTGGCTGAATCGCCGTCGATGGCCTGAATATGAAGTTTCTGAGTGCTGGAAGGATCGGCAGAGGTGCTTTGCACAGCCTGACCCGGATACACATATAGACGCATCAGCGTCGACTGCCAACGAATGTAACCGTCCTTGGCCAATGAGCCGGAAGCTACCCCCATGTTATAATCATTATCATATTGCAGAGCCGCGACTCCGAGTTGTCGTAAATTGCTGAGGCACGAAGCCTGCAGTCCTCGTTCCCGTGCTTTACTCAGAGCTGGCAGCATCAGGGCGGCAAGTATTGCGATGATTGCGATCACGATGAGCAGCTCAATAAGCGTAAAATCCTGCCGCATAATACCAGGTATGTTAATGTCTCTTGCGTATTTTTCTTGTTGCATTTACTTGTCCTTTCGTTTGTTACGCATTTTACCTCCGTTGCAAATCAGCTATGTTTTTCAAAAGCTGCTACAGGCAACAACTCAAATGTCATGTCTACTTGTCCGGTCCAGTGCCGTCCGCTTTCAAGTCTCATGTGATCATGTAATCACTCATAAGTTTGGTCTGCCTTTCCGTATCATTAGTGGCGGGCTTTGAGATCGCTGTCGGAATGGATCTTTTCCGGCCAATCCAGATGCCTGTACTGGCCGTAATCGTCGATGAACGGGAAATAGGGCTCGCCCATGCCGGTCACTTTCCGGGCCGTTTCCGGCTCGCCCTCCAGACGGAGGTTGGAGAGCCGGCAGTCGAGCAGCCCCTTCACCTCGTTCGGCTCGAAGGGCCACTGCATTTTGAACGCGATCGAATTGATCTTTGAAGTGTCGAGCGGGCGCTTCAGGTTGCGGCCGCCTTCCGGCGCGGTGAAGAGCGCCGCATGAGGCAGATAGAGCCGCATCGTGCGTTTTTCGCCCGGATTCAGGCCGATGCCGGTGTTCACCTCGCGCAGCGGCAGATCGACATGGCTGGAACTGCCCTTGTCCCTGCCGCCGCTGGAAATATGCATGGTCAGCCGGAGCTGTTTATCCTTCGACAGGTTTTCGACGTCCACGGCAAGATACCGGGCGTTGGAGAAGTCGAATTTCCGGCCTTCCGGCGGATTGATCTGCACGCCGGAATCCCATTCGGCGGTATCGCTTTTGAGCAGGATGCCGTCGGGAGTCAGCTGCGCATTCGCCCGGTACTGCGCCTTGAGCTGCTTCCGGTCGAGAGGCAGCTCGGCGGCCCCGCCCAGCAGCCCGAAGCAGAGCAGCGCGGGAAGCATGAATCTGTAAGTATTCCAGGACATGAAAAAACCTTTCTGTTGAATAAGAGGATTTTTGAATTACATCGTTTTCAACGTGGAGTCGTTCACGGAAAGAACGGCTTCGACCTTCCGGGAGGAGAAATTCATCTCAGTCACTCCCAGCTGGGCGAGCATCTCCGCCGCGACGAGGTCGGCGATCGCCTCGCAGGGCTCGTGAATATAGGTCACCGGCGGAGCCATGTAATCGAGCATCGGAATCCGGTCGAACGTGGCGACCGCGAGGTCGGCACCGATCCGGCGCCCCGCTTCCGCCGCCGCCTTGTAGACCGCCGGGATGTCGGCGGCGCTCTGCACGATCAATACATCCACGTCCGGGCAGCGCGCGAGCATCTCGCGGGTCTTTTCGTAACTGTAATGGAGATGGTTTTCCACATCGATCGGCACCGTGATCCACGCTTCCGGGTCGATGGTCAGCTGCCGGTTGTGGATCAGTTCATAATAGAGCGACTTGCGGACCGAAAAAGAGTCCTCCTCCACAAAGTAGCTGCTGCCGTCGATGATCACCGACAACCGCCGGTAGCCCTGCGTTTCGAGGTGGGCGAAAAGTTCGGAAATCGCGCTGCGGTAATCCACCCGGATCATGTGCTCCGGGTAGAATTCCAGCGCGTTCCAGCCCCGGAACACGTGCGGCATGCCGTTTTTGACCAGCGTGTCGTAGAAGCTCCGGTTGGAGTAGTTGTATTCGAGGCAGATGCAGCCGTCGAACAGCCCCTGCAAAACCCAGTTGACCACCTGTTTTTCCCGCTCCGGGTTGAGCATGGTTTCAAAAGCGAACACATTGTAATTCTGCTTTTCAAAGAGATGGGTCAGCCGCCGGATGTATTCGTTGTAGAACGGCGTCATGCCGACCGCGGTGATCGCGATGGAACGGGTCTTGCCGCGCACCAGCGCCTGCGCCTGCAAATTCGGCGTGTATCCGAGCCGTTCGGCCACCGCCTCGATCTCGCGGCGGGTTTTCGGGGAAACCCGGTGGAACTGTTTGGAATTCAGCACCAGCGACACCGTCGCTTCGCTTTTCCCGGTCAGTTCGGCCACCTGTTTCAGTGTGATGCAGCTCATGTTAACGTTTAACCTGAATTTCTGTAACTATGCTTTCATAAGTCTTGTTAATCGCTTAACTTCTCTTTAATTATGTATCATCTTCGGCGTTTTGTCAAGAGCGAAACGAAAATAAAACGGAATTTTTTCCGGTTTTCCGGCATCGGCGCGAATCAATCCCATTCTCATTTTCCGCTAACCGAACCTGAACACAGCGGGGATATCTTATCTGCCATAACACCGGAACCGGAGAAAATTCCGGGAAAAGTCAGTCATACGATCATGGAGTTTTCGACAATGAAAATCATCAGAATCTTCTCTTTCCTGCTGCTGCTCGGCGCCGCGCTGCTCGCCGCCGCCGGAAAGGCCGAACCGGTCGAAGTGCTGCGGCGAGACGCCCTCGCGGAACTGCGCGCCTTCGCCGCGAAATGGCCGCAGGGCAATGCCGCCCGGGCCGCGCGGGCCATCCTGAAACAGGAGGAGGAAGCCCCCGATCCGAACCGCTGGATCGGCGAAACCATCCGTTTCGCCCGGACCGCATTCCGGGAAAATCCGCCGCAGACCGGAAATGACGAGGCGCGCCGGGCGGCCCAGCTGATCCTCGATTATCCGCTGCGGGTCGAGGATACCGATCCGGCGACTCCCGCCGGTTTCGGCAAAGCCTGGCGCGAAACGGTCAATTCGGTCTACCAGCCCGTCTGCGACGCGATGCTCGACGAAATCCTCGCCGCCAGAGTGAAGTCCGGCGCCCGGATCTGGAAGGTGTACAATATGGGCTTCATCGTGAAAACCCCGAACCACGCATGGTGTCACGACGTGCGTTCCGGCGACACGGTCACGCGCCGCTTCACGCCGGACCAGCTCGCGAAACTGGTGAAAATTCTCGACGTGATGTTCATTTCGCACAACCACCTCGACCACGTCGGCGCCGATCTGGCGCGGGAGATGGTCCGGGCCGGAAAGACGGTGGTGCGCCCGACCGACGACACCGTCGCCGAACTCAACGGCGATCCCCATCTGCGCAACCTTTACGGCCGCTTCGGCAAAACCGTGGAGGTGGACGGGCTGGCCGTCCGCGCCTTCCCCGGCTACCAGAACATCCCGAATCAGGAAGTTCCCTGCTGCGTCTACGCGGTGACCGCCGACGGCGTGACCGTGACCCACAACGGCGACAACCAGAGCATGCAGCCCTACGAACTGCTAGAAAAAGCGCAGGTCACGCCGGACGTGATGCTGGCCAACAGCTGGTCGGGCTTCGCCCCCTATCTCGCGGCGGGCAAGCCGAAGCTCGCGATCATCGGGCACGAACACGAACTCAAGCACAAGGTCCGGGGGCGCGATCCGTGGGTGACCGTCTACAAACGCATCGCCGAAGCCGGGCTGCCCACGCCGGTCAGCGTGATCGACTGCGGCGAAAGCATCATCTATCCCAACAAGTAAGGAAACATCATGAGAAGCAATCATTTCACCCTTATCGAGCTGCTCGTCGTGATCGCAATCATTGCGGTCCTGGCCGGAATCCTGCTGCCGTCGCTCGGCATGGCGCGGGAAAAGGCGCGTGACACCATCTGCAAGACCCAGCTGCGCCAGCTGCATCAGGCGATGACCCTCTACTCCCGCGACAACGACGGCTGGGCGTGCCCGGCGCGGTTGAACGACAGTTCCGCCGGCGACGTGGTGGACTGGACGCACGCCCTCTACGCCTACGCCCCCTCGAAAGCACTCTACTTCTGCCCGTCGGAAAAGGAGAGCGGGCCGGAGGACTGGGTGGATGAAAAACTGACCGGCAACCGTTCGGTCAGCTACGGGCTGAATTACTTCGCCTACGGCCTCGGCCCCTCCACCGAAAAGAGCAACCTGCGGCAGCCGGCCAAGATGAGCGATATCACCGACGCGGCCCGGCTCGGCGGCGGCAAGGGGATCGTGATGTTCTCCGATTCCGCGCCGAAAACCGAAGCCGATCCCGCCCAGTACGGCTATATGCTCAGCCCGTATGAGACAGCGCTGAACCATCACGTCTACACCGGTCCGACTTCCACGATCGCCCTGTTCAAGCCGCGCCACAAGGAGGCGGTGAACAACGTCTACCACGACGGGCACGTCGACCAGGCGCGCGCCACGGCGCTGATCGATCCCGAACAGAAATACGCGATCCCCTTTTCGATTCGCGGCTACTGGTACGTTTCGGTAAGTCCGCTTGAATTGGCGAAATAAACAGGAAATAATAGAGAATGAGACAACGCAATTTTACTTTAGTTGAGCTTCTGGTCGTAGTCGGAATCATCGCGCTTCTGGTGGCGATGCTGCTGCCGGCGCTCGCGAAAGCCGAAGCCAAAGGCAAGGACATCACCTGCCGCAACAACCTCAAACAGCAGGGGCTGGCGTTCCACATGTACGTGTCGGACAACGACGACTGGGCCGCGCCGGTCCGGGTGAACGAAGGCGGAGGCTCCGCATCAAACGTCCGCGACTGGTCCCACCTGATGCAGGAGGCCTACCTGCCGCAGAAAGAGCTGTTCTTCTGCCCGATGGAGAGCCGCTGTGAATGGACCGAATCCGGCTCCACCGGCAACCGCAGCATCGGTTACGGGCTGAACTACTATCTGTGGGGACTGACGACCGACCGTTCCAGCAGCAACCTGCGCCACCCGGTGAAGCTCAGCGTCGCATCGCGGTACATCCGCGGCAACGGCGGCATCGTGCTGGGTGATTCGGCGGTGATGAAACGCTGGAACGGCGCTTACGGCGGCGGCAAAGCCCAGTACGGCTACATGATCGACACCTACAACCACAAGAAAGCGATCATCCGCAAGGACGGCCGCGACATGGAGGGCGGCGCGACCTACGCCCTCGTCGATCCCCGCCACGACAACGGTGTGAACTATCTGCTCCACGACGGGCATGTAGTCCGCAAAAGTGTGAGCCAGATCCGCAGCGAGGCTGACTTTGCGCTGCCTTATTCGATCAAAGGCCAGTTCCATACCGAATTCTGAGTTGACGATTCCGGCGGCAATGGTTATATTACACAAGCCGGAATCCATTCAAAAGGGAATCATCATGCTGAAATCACTGCTCCGTTTCGCCGCGCTGTTCTGCTGCGCGGGAGTATTCGCGACGGAATCCGCACTCGAACTCGATCCGAATATGAAGCTCAAACCGGCCGACGCCGACGGTCTGAAGTACCTGCTCCCGGCGGAGAAACCGCTGCGGCTGACCGGCTTTTGCTGGTACGGTCAGGATCACGTCTACCGGCGGCTGCCGGTCAGGCCGGACGGCAAGTTGAGCCGGGGCGTCGAAAATCTCGCATGGAACACCGCCGGCGGGCAGGTCGCGTTCCGCTCCGACACCGGCCGGATCGTGCTGAAGGTCGAAATGCGTTCCAACAACGTGATGTACCACATGGCCCAGACCGGGAGCGCCGGTTTCGACCTCTACGCCGGAGCGCCCGGCGAACAGCGTTTCTTCGGCGTGACCCGCTTTCCATCCGGAGCAAAGGAATATACCGCCCAACTCTTCAAAGGCGAACGCAGAATGCGTGACTTCACGATCAACTTCCCGCTCTATGCGGGCGTGAAACAGGTATTCATCGGCGTCGACGCCGACGCGAAAGTGGAAGCGCCCCCCGCATGGGAGGACGACCGCCCGATCGTGATCTACGGCACTTCGATCACCCAGGGCGGCTGCGCGTCCCGGCCCGGCATGGCTTATACGAACCTGCTGAGCCGCCGCCTGAACCGCCCGGTGATAAACCTCGGCTTCTCCGGCAACGGCAAGGGCGAGCCGGAAGTCGCCGCCGAAATCGCGAAGATCAAAGATCCGGCGCTGATCGTGCTCGACTACGAGGCGAACGTGCACCGGGCCGACCTGATGCAAAAAACCCTGGCACCCTTCATCGGCATCCTGCGCAAATCCCATCCCACCGTGCCGATCCTGCTCCTGACCAAAGTGCGCTACGCCGCCGAAGGCCGCGACCTGAAGCGGGGCAACGACCTGCCGCGCCCCGGCCATGTACAGGCAGTGCAGAAAGTCGAACGCGACACCTTCGACGCATTGAGCAGGAACGACCCGAATCTCCATTTCCACTCCGGCGACGACCTGCTCGGCCCGGATTTCGACGAATGCTCGGTGGACGGAGTCCATCCGACCGACCTCGGCTTCTACCGTATGGCCGAAAAACTCGAACCGGTCATCCGCAGCATCCTGCCCCGCTAGAATGGGGATGCCTCCGGCGGCCGGGGGCGCTTCGCCCCCCGGTCCCCCAGACCGGCAAGGTGC
>ERZ1034915.1018-NODE-1018-length-16626-cov-21.740329_pt1 | contig 16626 bp, 11 predicted proteins | sample MGYA00520592_ERZ1034915 | MGnify/ENA primary metagenome ERZ1034915 (study PRJEB33766, sample SAMN09781787) | gut metagenome | biome: gut microbiome | host: Homo sapiens | place: Madagascar | study: EMG produced TPA metagenomics assembly of the PRJNA485056 data... | reverse complement strand
ATGGCAAGCCTACCGAGGCGGACATGCAAACCGTCCTGCACACCCTCAAGCAGGTACTGGAAAGCAACGGTATGCCGATCACCTATTACGACATCACCCTTGTGCCTGGCGGCGACTACGCTGACCACAGCGCCTATATGGCCGATGTGTTGGAATCCGGCCTGGTGGCGGCCGATACGATTGCATAAAAAATACCCGTACTACCTTTGCAGATAGTACGGGTGTTTTTGTTGTTGGATGACGGGCGGATATAGAATCCGCCCCTACACCGTGAGGTCGAAAGCCTAAAATTACCGTAGGGGAGCATTCCATATGCTCCCGCGGGTCGATGACGAGCATCGACCCCTACAGGAGGGCTGTAAATCAGACGTTCAGCTCTACATGCTGACCCAAGTCCTCTTTGTTGGCGTCCAGCACGGGCTGGATCACGTCACGCAGGAACTCGGTGACCTGCTCGGCGCTGCGGCCGGTGAAGGCCTCGGGGCTCAGCTCGGCCTCGATCTCCTCGCGGCTCAGGCCGAAGGCAGGGTCGGCTTCCACGCGGGCAATCATGTCATTGGGCTTGCCCTCCTGCTTGACCACAGCGGCCGCAGCCACGGCATGCTCGCGCAGGCGCTCGTGCAGCTCCTGACGGTCGCCGCCCTTCTTGACGGCCTTCATCATGATGTTCTCGCTGGCCATGAACGGCAGCTCGGCCATGACGCGGGCACGGACGACCTTCGGGTAGACGACCAGCCCGTCGGAGACGTTCAGCAGGATGTTCAGGATAGCGTCAGCAGCCAGGAAGCCCTCGGCCATCGCAATGCGCTTGTTGGCGGAGTCGTCCAGCGTGCGCTCAAACCACTGGGTACCGGCAGTGATGGCGGGGTTCAGCACGTCCACCATCAGGTAGCGGCTCAGCGCACAGATGCGCTCGCAGCGCATGGGGTTGCGCTTGTAGGGCATAGCGGAGGAACCGATCTGGTTCTTCTCAAACGGCTCCTCCATCTCCTTGAAGTTCGCCAGCAGGCGGATGTCCGTCGCCATTTTCATGGCGGACTGGCCGATGCCCGCCACGGCGGACAGCACATTGTAGTCCACCTTGCGGCTGTAGGTCTGGCCGCAGACCGGCACGACCTTGGTAAAGCCCATCTGGGCGCAGACGTCAGCCTCGACGGCCTTGATCTTGGCGGAATCGCCGCCGAACAGCTCCATAAAGCTGGCCTGGGTGCCGGTGGTACCCTTGACGCCGCGCAGCGCCAGCTGGCCGATCTGGTGGTCGATCTCCTCCAAATCCATGTACAGCTCGTTCATCCACAGGGTGGCACGCTTGCCGACGGTGGTCAGCTGGGCGGGCTGGCAGTGGGTGTAGGCGAGGCAGGGCATATCCTTGTACTCATCGGCAAACTTGGCCAGGTTCGCCAGCACGCCGATGATCTTCTTGCGCACCAGCTGCAAAGCCTCGCGCATGATGATGACGTCGGTATTATCGCCCACATAGCAGCTGGTAGCACCTAGATGGATGATACCCTTGGCCTTGGGGCACTGCAAACCGTAGGCGTAGACGTGGCTCATGACGTCATGGCGCACCAGCTTTTCGCGGGCGATGGCATCCTCGTAGTTCACGTCGTCCTTGTGGGCTTCCAGCTCGGCAATCTGCTCATCGGTGATGGCAAGGCCCTGCTTCTGCTCGGCCTTGGCCAGCGCGATCCACAGCTTGCGCCAGGTGCGGAACTTGTTGTCGTCCGAGAAGATATACTGCATCTCGTCGGAGGCATAGCGGGTCGAGAACGGGGAAATATAACGGTCATGTTGTGCCATGGGAAAAGTCCTCTACTTTCTTACAGCTTAAAATAGTTCACGCCGCCCTCAAAGATAGGCTGGTACTTGTCGCCGGTAACATTCTTGTACAGGCGTTCGCCGTAGCGTTCGCTGTGGCCCATCTTGCCAAAGACGCGGCCGTCCGGGCTGGTGATGCCCTCGATGGCCATTACGGAGCCGTTGGGGTTGTAGCGCAGGTCCATGGTGGGCTGGCAGGTCAGGTCGACGTACTGGGTGGCGATCTGGCCGTTGTCGATCAGCTGGTTCAGCAGCGTCTGGCTGCAGACAAAGCGGCCCTCGCCGTGGCTGATGGCGATCAGGTGCTCATCGTTGATGTCGCAGCGGCTCAGCCAGGGGCTCTTGTTGCTGGCAACGCGGGTGCGCACCAGCATGCTCTGGTGGCGATGGATGGTGTTGAAGGTCAGGGTCGGGTCATCGGCCGTGATGGGACGGATCTCGCCGTAGGGGACCAGGCCCAGTTTGATGAGAGCCTGGAAGCCGTTGCAGATGCCCAGGGCCAGGCCGTCGCGCTGGTTCAGCAGGCGGTTGACGGCATCGGCCACAGCGGGGGAGCGGAAGAACGCCGCGATGAACTTGGCGGAGCCGTCCGGCTCGTCACCGCCGGAGAAGCCGCCCGGCAGCATCAGGATCTGGGCTTCGTCCAGCTCCTTGACCAGGGCTTCACAGCTCTCGGCAACATCGGCGGGGGTCAGGTTCTTCAGCACCAGAATGTGCGGGTCGCCGCCGGCCTGGCGGAAGGCGCGGGCGGTATCATACTCACAGTTGGTGCCGGGGAAGACGGGGATGATGACCCGCGGGGTAGCCAGGCGCACGGCAGGGGCCACGCGCTTGTTGGCGGGGCAGTCATGCTCCAGCGCGGGCACAGTCGGGCCGGCCTTGCGGTAGGGGAAGACCGGCTCCAGCTTGGCTTCCCACTTCTCCTGCAGCTTGGCCAGGTCGATCATCTCTTTGCCGGCCTCCAGCGTGTAGTCCACGGTGGTAAAGCCCAGGAACTCGCCGGCGGACGGGTCCAGCAGCTCCAAAATCACGCTGCCGTAAGCGGGCTTGAACAGGTCGTTGAAGTTCAGGTCGTTGGAGAGCTGCAGGCCCACATGGTTGCCCACGCACATCTTGAACAGGGCCTCGGCCACGCCGCCGTAACCGGGGGTAGCGGCAGACAGCACCTTGCCTTCGTCGATCATCTGCTCGACGGTCTTGTAGATGGCGATCAGGCTGCCGATCTCGGGCAGGCCGTCCTTATACTGGGGACGCAGCATAACAACGGCGCTGTTGGCTTTCTTGAACTCGGGGCTCTGCACATCGCGGGTATTGCCGATGGCGGTGGCAAAGCTGACCAGCGTGGGGGGAACATCCAGGCCTTCAAAGCTGCCGGACATGGAGTCCTTGCCGCCGATAGAGGCGATGCCCAGGCCCATCTGAGCATCCAGGGCACCCAGCAGGGCGGCCAGCGGCTTGCCCCAGCGCTCGGGCTTGTCGTTCATGTGCTCAAAGTATTCCTGGAAGGTCAGGTACATATCCTCGTGGTGGAAACCGGCGCACACCAGCTTGGTGATGCTCTCGACCACGGCCAGATAAGCGCCGCGGTAGGGGTCAGCCTCGGTCAGGTAGGGGTTGAAGCCCCAGGCCATGCCGGAGCAGGTGGTGGTCTCGCCGTCCACGGGCAGCTTGGCAGCCATGGCCATGGTGGGGGTCAGCTGATACTTGCCGCCGTAGGGCATCAGCACAGTGGCCGCGCCGATGGTGGAGTCGAAGCGCTCGCCCAGACCCTTCTGGCTGCAGACGTTCAGGTCGGAGACCAGGTGCTCCATCTTCTGCTCAAAGGTAGCACCGGCAAACTGGGGCTGCCAGACATGACCCTTGAGGATGTGTACGTTGGCGTGACGCTCGGCACCGTTGGAGTTCAGGAACTCGCGGGAGAGGTCGACGATGGCCTTACCGTTCCAGAATTCGCGCATGCGCTTTTCCTCGGTAACGGTGGCAACGATCGTAGCTTCGAGGTTTTCCTCGGCGGCGTACTGCATAAAGGTCTCAGCATCCTCGGCAGCAACGGCCACAGCCATACGCTCCTGGCTCTCGGAGATGGCCAGTTCGGTGCCGTCCAGACCCTCGTATTTCTTGGTGACCTTGTTCAGGTCGATCTTCAGGCCGTCGGCCAGCTCACCGATGGCAACAGAGACACCGCCTGCGCCAAAGTCGTTGCAGCGCTTGATGAGGCGGCAGGCATCCTCGCGGCGGAACAGACGCTGCAGCTTACGCTCGATGGGGGCGTTGCCCTTCTGCACCTCGGCACCGCAGGTCTCCAGGCTGGTCAGCTTGTGGGCCTTGGAGGAGCCGGTGGCGCCGCCGATGCCGTCACGGCCGGTGCGGCCGCCCAGCAGGATGACCACGTCGCCGGGGGCGGGTTCCTCGCGGCGGACATGGCTGGCAGGCGTTGCGCCCACGACCGCGCCGATCTCCATGCGCTTGGCAGCGTAGCCGGGGTGATACAGTTCAGAGACCTGGCCGGTGGCAAGGCCAATCTGGTTGCCGTAGCTGGAGTAACCGGCAGCGGCGGTGGTGACCAGCTTGCGCTGGGGCAGCTTGCCGGGCATCGTCTCGGAGACAGGCTTCAGCGGGTCGGCTGCGCCGGTCACGCGCATGGCCTGGTAGACGTAGCTGCGGCCGGACAGGGGATCGCGGATGGCACCGCCGATGCAGGTGGCAGCACCGCCGAAAGGCTCGATCTCGGTGGGGTGGTTGTGGGTCTCATTCTTAAAGAGGAACAGCCAGTCCTGCAGCTCGCCGTCGACATCGCACTTGATCTTGACAGTGCAGGCGTTGATCTCCTCGCTCTCGTCCAGGTTCTTCAGGATGCCGCGCTGCTTCAGGGCCTTGGCGGCGATGGTGGCGCAGTCCATCAGGGTACGGTTCTTCTTGTCGCGGCCGGTCTCCTTGCGCAGGGCCATGTAGCGGTCAAAGGCAGCCTGCACCAGCTCGTCATCGATCTGCACATCGTCCAGAATGGTACCGAAGGTAGTGTGGCGGCAGTGGTCGGACCAGTAGGTGTCGATCAGGCGAATCTCGGTGATGGTGGGGTCGCGGTGCTCGGACTTGAAGTAGTCCTGGCAGAACTTGATGTCGGCGTGGTCCATGGCCAGGCCCTTCTCGTTGCGGAAGGCTTCCAGGGCATCGTCGTCCAGGGCGGTAAAGCCGGTCAGGGTCTCCACCTCGGTGGGGATGGCAAACTCCATCTTGAGGGTGCTGCGCTCCTCAAGGCTGGCTTCGCGTGCCTCGACGGGGTTGATGACGTACTTTTTAATTGCGGCAATGTCGTCCTCGGTCAAATCGCCCTCCAGCAGGTAGACGCGGGCGCTGCGCACGGTGGGGCGCTCGCCCTGGCTGAGCAGCTGGATGCACTGACTGGCAGAGTCAGCACGCTGGTCAAACTGGCCGGGCAGGTACTCAACAGCAAAAACGTGCTGGGCCTCGGGCAGGGTGGTGTAGGTGGTGTCTACCGGCGGCTCGCTGAAGACAGTAGGGATGGCCTGCTGGAACAGGACGTTGTCGATACCCTCGACATCATAACGGTTGATGAGCCGCAGACCTTTCAGGGCCTTAATGCCCAGCAGGTCGACCAGCTCGTGGCAAAGGCCCTGAGCCTCGCCGTCAAAACCGGGCTTTTTCTCAACATAAATGCGATATACCATAGTTACTTCCTCCTGAATTCTGGAGTTTTCTGGGGTGTATCTGATAAGTCAAAAGTGCTGGAAAATTCGCTAAAAGGCAACAACTGCAAGGCGCGAATCCTTGCAATACTGGATGTATTGCAAGGATGAGCAACGCGGCAGATGTGCTTTTTAGTAGAATGGAACAGTGCTGAGGACTTTTCAGATACACCCTAGCAAGGGTAGGAAAATGCGCTTTTACTGCATCGCAGCCAGCGCTCTTGCGCCGATGTCGCTGCGCTTGTGCAGCTTGTCAAAGTGGATGCTCTCGCTGGCAGCGTAGGCTTTTTTCAGTGCCTCGGGCAGGGTGGCGGCGGTGGCCGTCACGCCCAGCACACGGCCGCCGTTGGTGACCAGCTTGCCTTCCTTGATGGCGGTGCCCGCATGGTAGACGGTCACGTCGGCAGCATCCAACTGGCCCTCGGTCAGGCCGGTGATCTCCTTGCCCTTCTCGTAGGCGAGGGGATAGCCGCCGCTGGCTAAGATGACACAAGCCGCCGCGCCGTCGCTGAATTTGACATCAGTCTTGTCCAGCGTGCCGTTCGTTGTGGCCTCCATCACGGTCAGCAGGTCGCTTTCCAGCAGGGGCAGCACGACCTGCGTCTCGGGGTCGCCGAAGCGGCAGTTGTACTCGATGACCTTCGGGCCGTCGGGGGTCAGCATCAGGCCGAAATACAGGCAGCCCTTGAAGGGGCAGCCCTCGGCCTGCATGGCCGCAACCGTGGGCAGGAAAATCTCCTGCATGCAGCGCTCGGCGACTGCGGGCGTGTAGTAGGGGTTCGGGGCCACGGTGCCCATGCCGCCGGTGTTCAGGCCCTCGTCGTGGTCGAGAGCACGCTTGTGGTCCATGCTCGAGACCATCGGCTTGACGGTCTTGCCGTCGCAGAAGGACAGCACGCTGACCTCGGGGCCGGTAAGGAACTCCTCGACGACCACATGGTTGCCGGACGCGCCGAACTTTTTGTCCAGCATGATCTCCTTGACGCCGTCGGCGGCCTCCTGCTCATTCTGGCAGATCAGCACGCCCTTGCCCAGTGCCAGACCGTCCGCCTTGATGACGACGGGGTATTTGCCCTCGGCTTTGATGTAGTCCATGACCTTCTCGGGGTCGTCGAACGTCTCATATTTGGCCGTGGGGATGCCGTATTTCTTCATCAGGTCCTTGCTGAACACCTTGCTGGCCTCAATGCGGGCCGCGGCCTTGTCGGGACCGAATGCCGGGATGCCCACAGCGGCCAGCGCATCGACCATGCCCAGCGCCAGCGGGTCGTCCTGGGCGACGACGACATAGTCAAAGGCTTCTTCCTTGGCAAATTTGACCATGGCGTCCACGTCGGTGGCCGGGATGGCCTTGCAGTGGGCGTCATAGCTGATGCCGCCGTTGCCGGGCGCACACCAGATCTCGGAGCAGCGGGAGCTTTTTTTCAGCGCACGGATGATGGCGTGCTCACGCCCGCCGCCGCCTACAACCAGAATTTTCATAAGCGTCCTCCTTGACAGCACAACAGCCCGCGACGAAAAATCGCCGCAGGCGAGTTGTTTTTGCGTTTAATGATGGAACAGCCGGATGCCGCAGAACGCCATCGCAATGCCGTACTTGTTGCAGGTATCAATGACCTGCTGGTCCCGGATGGAGCCGCCCGGCTGCACAATGGCGGTCACGCCGCTGCGGCGGGCGCGTTCGATGTTATCACCGAAGGGGAAGAAAGCATCGCTGCCTAAGGCAACACCGGTCACGGCATCCAGCCAGGCGCGCTTCTCGTCCAGCGTCAGCGGGGCGGGCTGCTCGATAAAGGTTTCGGCCCAGACGTCATCGCCGATGACATCCTGCGGCGTATCACCGATGTAGACGTCGATGGCGTTGTCGCGGTTAGGTTTGGCAATGTCGGGGCGGAAGGGCAGGTTCAGCACCTTAGGCATGTGGCGCAGCTGCCAGTTGTCAGCCTTCTGGCCTGCCAGGCGGGTGCAGTGCACGCGGCTCTGCTGGCCGGCACCTACGCCGATGGTCTGGCCGTCCTGCACGTAGCAAACGCTGTTGGACTGGGTGTACTTCAGTACGATGAGGCTGATAATGAGGTCGCGGCGCTGCTCCTCGCTGATGAACTGGTTCTCGGTCACGATGTTCTGCAGCATCGTGGCGTCGCTGATGTCCAGGTCCTGGCGGCCCTGCTCGAAGGTCACGCCAAAGACGGTGCGGGTCTCCAGCGGTTTCGGCTCGTAGGCAGCGTCGATCTGTACGATGGCGTAGTTGCCCTTCTTTTTGCTTTTCAGCACTTCCAGCGCGTCAGCATCGTAACCGGGGGCGATGATGCCGTCGGAAACTTCGTGCTGAATGAGCTTGGCGGTGGAGAGGTCGCAGACATCGGACAGCGCGATCCAGTCGCCAAAGCTGGACATGCGGTCGGCGCCGCGGGCGCGGGCGTAGGCGCAGGCCAGGGGAGACAGCTCGGTCTCGGGGGCGATGTGGTACATGGCGCGCAGGGTGTCATCCAGCGGCAGGCCGATGGCCGCACCGGCGGGGGACACATGCTTGAAGCTGGCGGCGGCGGGCTGGCCCAGGGCCTTTTTCAGGTCGCGCACCAGCTGCCAGGAGTTGAACGCATCCAGAAAGTTGATGTAGCCCGGGCGGCCGTTCAGGATCTGTACCGGCAGGTCGGAGCCGTCGGCCATGTAGATGCGGGCGGGCTTCTGGTTGGGGTTGGTGCCGTATTTCAGCTGAAATTCGTTCATATTAACCCTCCACAGCGGTGTATTTGTTCAGGATAATGTCCTCGTAGGTGCCGGTCTCCAGCTCGATGCTGCGCACAAACAGGCTGACCTTGTTATCCTCGTTCAGGTTCTTCCAGAGCTTGTCGGCAAACTTATCAGGGGCGTTCTCATCGATGGCGACGCGCAGCGGTTCCCCGGCAAAGCTGGGGATGGGCGCACCGTTCTTCTGGTAGGTGCTGATGAAGTGGCCCTCACCGGCAACGGGCTGGGGGTAATCGAAGGTCTGGCGCTGCACGCTGGCGGCGTTGCCCTCGTTGGATTTGACGATAGACAGCTTGTAGCCGCCGCGGCGCATATCCACCACGCCGGAAATGCGGGGGGTGAAGTTGGGGGCGTCGTCCTCATAAGTACGGGTGGCCAGCGCAGCCTCAAAGCTGTAACCGGGGAAGAGGTTGCCGTTCATGAATTGGGCAATCGTATCGGTCTGGTCGCCGTTGGTGACCACGGTGGTCTCCCGCAGGGTCAGCACGGCGTTATAGATGATGAGGTGCGGGTCTTCCAGCTTGGCAGGGTCAGCGGCCACCGTGCGGATGCCGCCCTCGATAGGCTCAAACACGCGGTTGCGGCTGTTGGCGCTGCGGCCCATGATCCAGTAGGCCACCACGGCCTTTTTGCTGTCGGGGGTCAGGCCCAGCACAATGCCGCGGCCGGGATACTCGTTGCCAGCCAGATATTTGTACAGATTCTTTTTCATTGTTTATACCTCATCGCTGCACACCATGGCAAGGGCCTGGGGCAGCAGCTTCCATTCGGCTTCGACCATCACGCGCTTCTGCAGCACCTCGGGGGTGTCTCCGGGCTGGACGGCCACGGCTTTCTGCAAAAGGATAGGCCCGCCGTCGCACTCCTCGTTGACCAGATGCACGGTGGCACCGGTCAGCTTTACGCCCCGGGCCAGGGCGGCTTCGTGGACTTTCAGTCCGTAGAAGCCTGGGCCGCAAAAGCTGGGGATCAGGCTGGGATGCACGTTGATGATCTTGTTGCGGTAAGCGGCAATGACCTTCTCGCCCAGCACGCTCAGGAACCCGGCCAGAACCACCACGTCAATGTTATGGCTTTGCAGGGTGTCCAGCAGGGCGGCGTCAAAGGCGGCACTGTCGGTATAGTCTTTGCGGCTGACCACAGCGGATTCCACGCCAAAGCTGGCGGCGCGTTCCAGCGCGTAGACGCCGGGCTTGCTGGCGACCACCAGCACGATCCGGCCGTTGGGGTTCTCGCCGCGGCGCTCGCTTTCCAGCAAAGCCTGCAGGTTGGTGCCGCCGCCGGAGACCAGAACTGCTACACGCTTCATACCAGTTCCACCCCGTCGCCCTCGACGATGGTGCCCAGGCGGTAGGCGTCCTCGCCGTGGGCCTGCAGGATGGCGATAGTCTTGTCGGCGTCCTCGGGGGCTACGGTCAGCACCATGCCAACGCCCATATTAAAGGTGTTGAACATGTCATGCTCACTGATGCCGCCCTCGCGCTGCATTACATCAAACAGGGCGGGGATGCGCACATCGGCCTTGGCAATGCGGGCGGCGCAGCCCTTCTTCAGGCTGCGGGGGATGTTCTCGTAGAAGCCGCCGCCGGTGATGTGGGAAACGCCCTTGACCTTGACCTCGTCCATCACAGCCAGCACGGGCTTGACGTAGATGCGGGTGGGGGCCAGCAGGGCCTCGCCCAGGGGTTTGTCCATGCCGTCGAAGGTCTTTTTCAGCACATCGGGGTTGTTGTTAATATCAAAAATCTTGCGTACCAGCGAGAAACCGTTGGAGTGCACGCCGGTAGAGGGCAGGGCGATGATGACATCGCCCGCCTGCATGGTGGAGTTGTCCAGGATCTTGGCCTTGTCGACCACACCGACGGTGAAACCGGCCAGGTCGTACTCATCCTCGGGCATCATGCCGGGATGCTCGGCAGTTTCGCCGCCCACCAGGGAGCAGCCAGCCTGCACGCAGCCCTCGGCCACGCCCTTGACGATCTCGGCAATTTTCTCAGGGATGTTCTTGCCGCAGGCGATGTAATCCAGGAAAACCAGCGGCTTGGCACCGGCGCAGATCACGTCGTTGACGCACATGGCCACGCAGTCGATGCCGATGGTGTCGTGCTTGTCCAGCAGCATGGCGATGCGCAGCTTGGTGCCCACGCCGTCGGTGCCGGAGATCAGGACGGGATGCTCCATACCGGAGCAATCCAGCTCAAACAGGCCGCCGAAGCCGCCCAGCCCGCCGATGCAGTTCTCGGTCATGGTGCGGGCGACATACTGTTTCATCAGTTCGACCGAACGATACCCGGCCGTAATATCCACGCCTGCAGCGGCGTAACTGGCAGAATAGCTTTTTTCCATGGTGTACTCCTATCAAAGTAGAGTTTGCGGTAACATGTGTCCGCGGGCATTGACTTCCTGTTTTGTAGGGGCGGATGCTCGCATCGACCCCTACAAACGTGTGGGAAAATCCTTTGCCAACGTTAATTTACAATTTCTTATTGCTGTTGGATTGGCTCAGCGGCTTGTCGTAGACGATGTCCATCGTCTCGGTGGGCGGGGCCACGGGGTACTTGCCGGTAAAGCAGCCGGTGCAGAACCCGCACTTGCTGTGGATGGCCAGCTGCTGCACATGCTCGATGCTCAGGTACCCCAGCGTGTCGGACCCCACCAGCTTGTTGATCTCCTCCACCGTATGGCCGGTGGCGATCAGGTCTTTTTCGTCGGGGATGTCTGTGCCGAAATAGCAGGGGTGGGCGAACGGCGGGGCGCTGATGCGGTAGTGTACCTCGGCGGCGCCGGCCTCGCGCAGCAGGCGGATGGTGCGGGCACTGGTGGTGCCGCGCACGATGGAGTCATCCACCAGCACGACGCGCTTGCCCTTGACCGTGGAGGAGATGGCGTTCAGCTTGATGCGGACGCTGCTCTCGCGCTGGGCCTGGCTGCCCTGAATGAAGGTGCGGCCGACATATTTGTTCTTGATAAAGCCTATGCCGTAGGGGATACCGCTCTCCTGGGCGTAACCCAGGGCAGCGTCCAGGCCGGAATCCGGCGCGCCGATGACGACGTCGGCCTCGACGGGATGCTCCTGCGCCAGGAAACGGCCGGCCTGCAAGCGGGCCTCATGGACGCAGGTGCCCTCGATGATGGAATCCGGGCGGGCAAAGTAGATGTACTCGAACACGCACATCGTGTGGGGAGCGGTGCCGCAGTGATCCTCGATGCTGCGCAGACCGTTGTGGTCGGCGATAACGATCTCACTGGGCTTGACGTCCCGCACGAATTTGGCGCCGACGGCGTCCAGAGCGCAGCTCTCGCTGGCAAAGGCCCAGCCGGAACCATCGGGCAGCTCGCCGATGCACAGCGGGCGGAAGCCGTTGGGGTCGCGGGCGGCGATCAGCTTGGTGTGGGTCATGATGACCAGAGAATACGCGCCCTCGATATCGTCCATCGTGCGGCTGACGGCCATCTCAATGTTGGGGGTCAGCAGGCGGTTCTGGGTCAGCAGGTAGGCGATGACCTCGGTATCCGAGGTACCGTGGAAGATGGAACCGCTCATCTCCAGCTTGCGGCGCAGCTTGGGGGCGTTGACCAGGTTGCCGTTGTGGCATACGGCCATGGCACCCTTGCAGTGATGCAAAACCATCGGCTGCGCGTTGGAACGGCTGCGCTGGCCTGCGGTGGCGTAACGCACATGGCCGGTGGCCATCTTGGCGCCGCGGGGCAGGTCCTCCAGCACGCGCTTGGTGAACACCTCACTCACCAGCCCCAAGTCGCGGTGGCCGGAAAGCACACCGTCCACGTTCAGGGCGATGCCGCAGCTTTCCTGCCCGCGATGCTGCAGGGCGTACAGTGCGCTGTATACGGCACTGACCATATCGGTCGCGCCGGTCTTATCGTACATGCCAAAGACACCGCACTCCTCGTGCAGGCCCTGGCTGAATTGGGAAATTTCGCTCATTCTATGCTCCGTTCCGTTTGCGGAAATTTAGCCCAGCAGGCGCTTCATAACTTCCTGGTAGGCATCAGCTTCGCCGCCCAGGTTGCGGCGGAACAGGTCCTTGTCCAGATGTGCGCCGGTGGTGGCATCCCAGAAACGGCAGGTGTCGGGGCTGATCTCGTCGGCCAGGATAATGGTGCCGTCGGACAGGCGGCCGAACTCGACCTTGAAGTCGATCAGGCGGATGTTGGCATCCAGCAGGATCTTCTTCAGCACTTCGTTGATCTTGAAGGCGTACTTGGTGATGGTATCGATCTCTTCCTGGGTGGCCAGGCCGAGAGCCAGGGCATAGTAGTGGTTGATGAACGGATCATGCAGGTCATCGTTCTTGTAGCTGAACTCCAGGATGGGGGTCTTGAACTCGGTACCCTCGGGCACGCCCATGCGCAGGGTGAAGTGGCCGGCGGCGACGTTGCGGATGATGACCTCCAGGGGCACGATCTCGACCTTCTTTACAAAGGTGTCGCGGTCGTTGATCTCCTGCACATAGTGGGTGGGGATGCCCTCTTTCTCCAACTTCTGCATCAGGGCATTGGACAGCTTGTTGTTCACGATGCCCTTGTCGCGGATGGTGCCCTTCTTCTCGCCGTCACCGGCGGTGGCATCGTCCTTGTAGTGGACCATTACGATCTCGGGGTCGCTGGTAGCGAAAACCTGCTTGGCTTTGCCTTCGTACATCTGCTCTTTAACTTCGTAATTCATCGTAAAACGCTCCTTTTTATAGTTGTGTATTATAATAAGTAGCGGGCACTTTCATTGTACCCTGTTTTCAAACAATGTGCAAGAAAATTGTTGGGGCTTTGACACATTTTTGTGCCTTACAGCGCGGCGGCCTCGGCGGCGATGGCAGCGTCCTTTTTGGCAATAGCGGCGGCGGTGTCCGCACGGAACTTGTCCAGCTTGGCGGCCAGGTCGTCATCAGCCACGGCAAGGATGGCCACGGCCAGGTAAGCGGCGTTCTTGGCGCCGTTCAGCGCTACGGTAGCCACCGGGAAACCGCTGGGCATCTGCACGGTGGCAAGCAATGCGTCCAGGCCGTCCAGGACACCGCCCTTCATCGGGATGCCCACCACCGGCAGGGTGGTGTTGGCGGCAAAGGCACCGGCCAGATGGGCGGCCATGCCGGCCGCGCACAGGATAACGCCGTAACCATTGGCACGGGCGGACTTGGCAAAGTCAGCGGCGGCTTCGGGCGTGCGGTGGGCCGAGAGGATGTGTGCCTCAAACGGGATGCCGAAATCCTTGAGCACCGTGCAGGCAGATTTTACGACCGGCCAATCACTGTCCGACCCCATGATGATGGCAACTTTTTTCATGGTAAACTCCTTTCCCCAAAAAGCAAAAAGCGCAGTGCGGCCCGTATGGGTACACTGCGCTATACTTCTACTGCGATACCGGCAGGGTACAGGGAACCTGCGTGATGACTGCGACGCTGCATCGTGTACTGCACGTAAGCTCCCCCTTTACTGATAAGTCAGGAAAACCCTGTAAGAATAGTGTAAAGCGTAGGCGAACAAATTGCAAGATGGGTTTGTCTTTTTCAGCCAAAAAACCACGAGGGTGAGTTTTGACCGGCGCTTTTTGTCGTTTTTGATGGGGCTTGCGGGGCAAAGGTATGACTTTAACCGGGCGATGCACCGGACACGGCACAAGCTACTATAATGTACGGCGGGCGTATACAGCACGGGCAGGGGAACGCCGCACGGGAAACTTTCTGTTGCCGTGGATGGGCGTTGTATGCTACAATACAAGCAGAATTTTTATGAAATGAGGAATTTCCCCATGTCTTTGAAGGATTACGAACCCCGCATTGCCAAAAGTGCGCTGCACCGCAAGGAAGAACACGTCAAGCAGGTCTTTCGCGACCAGGTGGCCGAGGCGGCCGGGCTGCTGGAAGTGGTGCTTTCGGCCATTGTGCTGGTGGCGCTGCTGCTGAGCGTGGTGCCCCTGCTGCAATTTCTGCCGGGCCTGCTGACCCACGGCAACAGTGTGGAAGTGCGGGAGTTTTTGGAACGGGCGCTGGATATTGTCATCGGCATTGAGTTTATCAAGATGCTGGCCAAGCACAGCCCCGGCAGCGTGCTGGAAGTGCTGCTGTATGCCATCGCCCGCCACATGATCGTTGGCCACGAGGATGCCGTGCAGAACCTTGTCAGCGTAGGGGCGATTGCGCTGATCTTTATTATCCGCAAGTTCTTCTTCGTCCCTTCCTTCGGCCACAAAATGCCCGGCGGGGATTTAGCGCCGGATATTAAGGAGAAGGAAAAAGAGGAAGAATAATTTTCACCTGGTTGATTTGCGGGGCGTTTTATTATGGCAGTTATAAAAAAGCATCCGACTGAAGAACAAATTACATTGTACAGCCACCAGCAAGAAGCAATGGCTGCATTAGATAAAGCAAATGAAAAAGAAAACTTCAGTGGTATTGTCGTAATACCAACGGGTGGCGGGAAAACAATGACTGCCGCTTATTGGCTGATGAAAAATGCGGTTAATAACCATGCAAAGATTATCTGGATTGCGCACAGAAACCTCCTTTTGGAGCAAGCTTACTACACGTTGGAAAAATGCACAACGCCAGAGCTGATGCCGGATAGAGAAAACTTTTCTATGAAAATTGTGTCCGGTGAACATGAAGCTGCAGCAAGTATATCTAGGAATGATGAAGTGCTGCTCGTTAGCAGACAAAGTTTGCAGAAAAATGCGAACGTGCTGGACCCTTGGCTCATGGATTATAGCGGCACAGTTTACTGCGTAATAGATGAGTGCCATCATTCGGCAGCAAGGACTTACCAGAAAATCTATAGATATCTGACGGGAATATGCAAGAGCCTGAAAGTGATTGGATTGACAGCTACGCCGTTCCGCACGAATGAAAAGGAAATTGGAATACTACAGAGAATATTCTATGATGATATATTGTATAAAACAGATTTAAAGATTCTGATACATAAGGACATTCTGGCATATCCCAAATTGGAACAGATTCATACAAAGGAAAAGCTCGGAGGAAATCTATCAAGAGAAGAAATCAGTCGGATTAATGAAAGCGACATTATGCCGGAAAATTTTGTGAAGGAGATTGCAGAAAATACAAGAAGAAATCACCTTATTGTGCAAACTTACTGTAGAAACAGGAAAAAATATGGAAAGTGCATTGTTTTTGCGGTAGACAAGGTGCAAGCAGTAGTATTAAAAGGTCAGTTTGAGGAACAGGGGATTAAGGCGGAAACCGTTATTTCGCCAAGTGGAAGAAGTGCGCAGCTTGTATTAAAAGACAAAAATAATGTACGAAAGATAAAAGAGTTCAAAAAAGGAAAGCTGGACGTTCTGATTAATGTGATGATTTTAACAGAGGGTGCGGATTTCCCAAAGGCTCATACAGTATTTCTTACAAGGCCCACTGTATCAAAAATTCTAATGACGCAGATGGTTGGACGAGCGCTAAGAGGCCCTGCGGCTGGTGGAACAGTTGATGCATATATTGTCAGCTTTATTGATGATTGGCAATGTAAAATAGCATGGGAAAGCCCAAGCCGTTTGGAAGGCTTTTCTGACAGCGAGCTTGCGGCAATGCAGATTAGCCAAACCTATGTAACAGACAAGGTAGAAATTGAAGAGGACGATATTGCGAATGTAACAAAAAAGGCGGATGCGTATCTAAATAGTACAAATCGTGAATTATCGTATGAAACAGAAGAAATCGACATTTCTGACATTCTTACAGATTTAACGACGGAAGATAAAATAAGACAGTTATTTGTTGGCTTAATGCAGAAATATCCTCTAGAAAACACAGAAAAAGCCAATGAATTGAAGAGCCTAGATGGAAAAATTATCGTTGCTGTAGAATATGGCGAGGTAAATTTGTATGAAGCAGAAATGACACCGGACGGAACAATACTCTACTGTACAAAAGAAACAACTAATTTCATGAGAACACTTACAGATTATTTTTATGAAAGAGAGGAAGAACAGAAAGAGCAACAGAGGAATCCAAAAAAAGAAGTCAGCAGAATAGGAATAAATCGAGACGAAAAGTTGCATGAAATTCTCCGATATTGTGAAACGACAAAGGAAATTTCAACATCGTACATCCAAAGACACTTTAAACTGGGATATGCCCGCGCAGCGAGGATTATGGATCAATTAGAAGAACTTGGAGCAATCGAACCGTATGCAGGCGCAAAGCCACGAAAAGTACATAAAGACGTACTTGAAGAAGTTTTGAAACGATTTGAAGAATAATAGAAAAGCCCGACAGAATGAACTGCACCCCATTTGTTAGACAGTATGGTATACTATCTAACAAGTGGGGTGTTTTTCTATGCCAAAAGGAGTACCAAACAAACGATATACGCCGGA
>ERZ1034915.1017-NODE-1017-length-16628-cov-7.999155_pt1 | contig 16628 bp, 20 predicted proteins | sample MGYA00520592_ERZ1034915 | MGnify/ENA primary metagenome ERZ1034915 (study PRJEB33766, sample SAMN09781787) | gut metagenome | biome: gut microbiome | host: Homo sapiens | place: Madagascar | study: EMG produced TPA metagenomics assembly of the PRJNA485056 data... | reverse complement strand
CAGTTTAACATATCGAAAGTCGATGTATAACTGCTGATAAGAAAAACGCGTTTCTTCCATTAAGTGCGAAAATAAAAAGCAGTTGAACAGAATTTATAGATATGTATATCTCATACCCAAACCACAAAGATGTCATTGAATGTCACTAATATATAGTGATAATATATCTACGCGAAAGAGCTGGTAGTGCTCCCGCTCTTTTGTTCTGGCATAGCGCCATACAAAACCCATATACCTTTTAACTTCATAAGCATCCGCATGAAACTTAGTGCGGATGCACTCCTTTCAAGAGAAGAGAGAATGAAAGACGTAAAAGCATTCATAGAGAAATTAATCCGCGACAATGAGTTGTGGAGATTTTATAAAACGAAAGAGTGGATAACACTCCGTGAAAGAATCCTAAAAGAAAATAATTATGAGTGTGCCGAGTGTAAAAAGAGAGGTCGTATCACAAGATACGATGTCAAGCCGGATGGGACAAAGGTGTTAATCAGCACAGTCCATCACGTTCAGTTTGTGAGAAAGCATCCGGAGCTTGCATTGAGCCGCTATTATTTCTACAAGGGAAAACGATATGACAATCTGATACCTGTGTGCAAGGCGTGTCATAACCGATTGCACCCAGAGAAAAACAAGAACAATCGAAATCCAGATAAATTTTTTAACGAAGAGCGTTGGTAGCACCCCCGCACCCCCTATACCCCCCTGTGAAGGAGGGGGCTAGCAACGGGGGGATGGTCACGACAAAAGAAATTTTTTACATGCATGTAACAAGGAGGCGGTAATATGGCAGCAAAAGAACAGACGGAGAGTGAAAAGAGGGTGGGGTCCATCAAAAGGTCCGTCCGTTATAAGGACATCAGGGAAGATCTGAATGATCAGCTTGAACATTCCGGCAATTCATCAAAATACACGATTGACCTTGTGGAAGATTACATGAACTTGTGGATCACAAAACAGCTTCTGGTGGAGGACATCCATGAACGCGGTGTGCGTGTAAAATACGATAATGGCGGCGGTCAGTCCGGCTATAAGAAAAACGAATCGGTTGACCAGATCATTAAGGTCAATGCCCAGATGCTAAAGCTGCTCACAGAACTTCATTTGTCACCGTCTGATGCAGAAGGAGACATGGACGATGTACTCTAAAAAGTTTCCAAAAGAAATTCAGGGTTGGATTGACATTGTTGAGAAAAACATCTATCAATGCTGTGAGGATCAGCATCTGCTTGTCGCATATGTGAAAAAGTGTTTTGAAACAGAAGATATTTTTGTGGATGAAAAACAGCTGGAGAATTATATGCGGATGGAGAAATACTTGCCGTTCAGATTGTTTGAGTGGCAGAAGTTTGTGTTTGCTTTGCATAACTGTACATACTGGCGAGAAAACAATATGCCGCGATGGCCTGACCTGTTTTGTATGATCGCTCGTGGTGCCGGAAAGGACGGAACAATCGCATTTGAAAGCATGACGCTTTCCTCTCCGTATAACGGAATCCCGCAATATGATGTTGACATTTGTGCAAATAATGAAGAGCAGGCAATCAGACCGGTCAGAGATTTAACGGACTGGCTTGAAAATCCTAAGAACACAAAAAAGTTACAGAGGTTCTTTTACTGGACGAAAGAACAGGTTATTTGTACCAGAACAAAATCAGTCATCAAGGGACGGACAAACAGCCCGAAGGGAAAAGACGGCTTGAGGTCAGGGATTGTTATTTTCAACGAGATTCATGCTTCTCAAAATTACGATAACATCAATGTGTTTACGACCGGACTTGGAAAGAAAAAACATCCAAGGAGGTCTTATTATACAACCAATGGTGATGTCCGAGGAGGTCCGTTAGATGATATTTTGAAAAATTCAGATGAGATTCTAAGAGAAGGAGCAGAGGATAATGGCCTGCTACCGTTCATCTGTCGCCTGAACAAAAAAGAAGATGTGCATAAGGAAGAAAACTGGAGCATGGCGAACCCGTCATTGCCATATCTGCCGGATCTGTTAATGGAGACCAGAAGAGAGTACAGGGAATGGTTAGAGAATCCCGGAAGGCTTCCGGCTTTTATGTCAAAGAGAATGAATCTTCCGGAGCAGGCAAAAGAAACCGCAGTTACCGAATGGGAAAATATTAAGGCAACCAACACAGAACTGCCGGATATGAAAGGCTGGCAGTGCACTTGCGGAATCGATTACATGAAAGTCACTGATTTCGCATCTGTAAATCTCCATTTCAAAAAGGGAGAGGAAAGGCTTGACATAAACCACTCATGGATCTGCTCTCATTCCAAAGACCTTCCGAGAATCAAGGCACCTTGGCAGCAGTGGGTGAAGGAAGGAAGAATCACATATATAGACGATGTAGAAATTCATCCGTCCATTATCACAGATTATATTTTTGAGATGGGAAAACAGTACAACATAAAGATGGTGCTGCTTGACAATTTCAGATTCACGTTATTATCCGATGCACTGGCGAAGATAGGGTTTCGTACAGAAGCCGGGAATCTCCGCCTGATCTCACAGATGGATATCCTTAGAATCGTACCGGTCGTCGATCACTGTTTTGCAAATCAGTATTTTTGCTGGGGCGATAATCCGGTGCTCCGCTGGTCAGTCAATAACACAAAGCTGGTACCTTACGGAAAAAAGGCAGGGATTGATCGAGGATCATTTGTGTATGCGAAGATTGAAGCAAAGAGCCGCAAGAATGATCCATTTATGGCACTGGTTGCATCCATGATCGGGGAAGGCGAGATTAAAGAGTATGTTCCGTTAACAGACAAGACACCACTGGTCTTATAGGAGAAAACATGGGCATTATTGACAGATTAAAAGAAATTTTTCCAAAAACGATCACAGGCAGGCAGGGTCCTGATGTGATTCAGATAGACATCCCGACAGAAATTTATGTGAAAGAGCTTGCAATCTACACAGCGACATCGCTGATCGCTAATGCAATTTCACAAAGCGAGATTAAGGTCTATAAGTCAGGAAAATCCGTACAGGACGAAGATTATTACTCCTTAAATATCAAGCCAAATAAGAATGAGTCAGCGAGTCAGTTCTGGCACAAAGTTGTGGAGAAGTTGTTACGGTCAGAGGATGGAGTCTTGTGCTTCATATCCGGCAGAGAGCTGTTTTGTGCAGACGATTTCACATTAGCAGAAAAGCGGCCATTTCTTGGCAATATATATTCCGGGATCGTGGTTGATGACCTAACATTAAACAGAAAGTTTACGGCTTCACAAGTGTTTTTGTTCAAACTTGAAAATATCCAGGCACGCAAACTTATAAATGGAATGCACAACGATTACGGAAAAATCATCAGCACAGCCATGAGGTCTTATCAGGATACCAATGATACAAAGTATGTATTGAAAGTTCATGGATTGCAGGCAGGAGATGAGAAGTTCCGAAAAGAATGGGAAGATATCTTAAAGCAGCCACTAACGGATTATGTGAATGGAAAAGCAAGAATTTATGTCGAATATGACGGAAAAGAGCTTGTAAAAATGAAAAGTGAAGGCTCACAGAAAAGTGCGGATGATCTGACAAAGCTGATAGAGCAGACCTTTAAAGTTGTCGGAGAAGCCTTTAAGATTCCACAGTCGCTGATGCTTGGAAATATCACAAACATGAATGACATTGTAAAATCATTTCTGACATTCGGAGTTGATCCTTATGCAGACATGATCGGGAAAGTCCTTACCGGACAATATGGAATGGAAGAATGGTTGGAGGGCAACTATTACAAGGTTGACACATCGACCGTAAACCATGTGGATATTTTCGATATGGCAGATAAAATTGACAAGCTAATCTCCAGCTCTTTCGCTTGCATTGATGAAGTAAGGGAGAAAGCCGGATTAGATAGATTGGACGAAGAATGGAGTTCCCGCCATCTTCTCACTAAAAATTATGAATTTATTGACAAACAAAATCTACAGGGAGGTGAAAAGGGTGAACAGAGCAAAGATGATGATGCGGTTTGAGCCGCACATGGAAAAAAATATCTTTAAGCTGTTTATCTATGACACGGTCACAAAGAAAGGAACCTTTGACTGGTCAACATGGGAAACCGTAAACAGTAAGACCAGTGCACAGTATTTTGCAGACCAGTTATCGCAGATACCGGATAATGCTGAAATTGAATTGTATATTAATTCAAATGGTGGAAGTGTTTCAGAGGGTGTCGCGATTTATAACCAGTTGAAACGACATCCGGCACAAAAGACCGGATATGTGGATGGAATCGCATACAGCGTAGCAAGTCTTATTCTGCAGGCTTGTGATAAGCGGATCATGGGACTTGGCACATCCATGCTGGTACATGAAATGTGGGTTGAAATTGCAGGAAATGCACGGATGCTTAGAAGTGCAGCAGACGACCTTGATAATTGGATGAAAGCGAACCGAAAAGTCTACATGGAACGTTCAGGAATGAGCGAGGAAGAATTGATCGCATTAATGGGAGAGGAACGAATCCTTACACCGGAGGAATGTCTTAGCATGGGATTCATTGATGAGATCAGCGAAAAATTATCAGAAGATGATCCAGATGACGATCCGGAGAATAACCCGGAAGATGACCCAGAGGATAATCCAGATGACGATCTGGAGAATGACCCGGAAGATGACCCAGAGGATAATCCAGATGACGATCCGGAGAATGACCCGGAAGATGACCCACAGGAATATGTCTTAAAGAACATAAAACAGTACTTCGATATGAGAGAATCACTCTTAAAAAGTACTCATCAGATGACAGATGTGAGCAGAAGACGCAAAAAAAATGTGCAGAATAAAGCAAAATGCATACAGTTTTTTGACAGATTTTACAGTTAAAACAGGAGGAAAAGATATGAGACCATTAAATAATCCGGTAGTAAAACAGGCAGCAGTAGCGATGCAGGCGGCGATTAAATCAGGAAACGATAAAAAGTTGAATGATGCATGGGAGCAGTTTTATGATGCCGTGACAGACACCTTAAGACAGGATTTTGAAATGGCAAGCGGAGATCAGAAAGTCCTTGCAGACCGCGGATTCCGTATGTTAACAGCAAAAGAAAATAAATTTTATCAGGAATGGATTGATAGTGCAAAATCCCCTGATCCTAAGCAGGCATTCACAGATTTACTCAATGGCGGAATGCCGGAAACCATCATTGAAGATGTATATAAAAACCTTGTCAATGACCATCCGCTTTTAGATGCCATTACATTTACGAATGTAAGCTATTTAACAAAATGGATCATGAACGATCACACCGTGCAGACGGCAGTTTGGGGACAGATTACTGCTGAAATCACAAAAGAAATCTCATCTTCCTTTAAGATTTTAGAGCTTACACAGTGCAAACTGACCTGCTATGCGACACTTCCGAAAGACATGTTAGAGCTTGGCCCGGTATTTCTTGACAATTATATCCGCACCATCCTGATCGAGGCATTGGCTTGCGGATTAGAAAACGCGATCGTTTCCGGAACCGGAAAGAATATGCCGATTGGTTTAGACCGAAACATTTCAAAAGATGCAGCAGTTGTTGATGGAAAATATCCACAGAAAACAGCCGTTAAGATCGAGAGCTTCTTGCCGGCGGAATACGGAAAAATCCTTGCTTCTGTTGCTAAAACAGAAAACGGACATTACAGAAAGTTCACGGAAGTCGGATTGGTGTGCAACCCGGTCGATTATTTCAAGAAGATTATGCCGGCAACAACCGTAATGAACACGATGGGAACTTATGAGCACAATGTATTTCCATTCCCAACAAAGGTCTACCCGTCAGCAGAAATTGCGGAAGGAAAAGCAATTCTCTTTGTGCCGGAAGAATACTTTATGGGACTGGGATCACCAAAAGAAGGTTCTCTTACATATGATGATTCCGTGCAGTTCTTAGAAGATAACAGAGTGTATCTGATCAAATTATTTGCAAACGGCAGAGCATACGATAACACGGTGTCCGTTTTATTGGACATCTCCGAGTTAGATTCCACTTATATTACGGTCAAAAATGCGAATGCAAAGACAGAGACACAGGGAGCAGCTTCAGATACAGGTGCTTCAGACAAAGGAGCTTCTGATGCAGGGGATGATACTAAGACAGTATAGTGGAGCTTTGAAAGTATGACAAAAGAATCTAACAAAATTCTGGTAGGAAAATTAAAACAAAAACTCAATATCACATGGAATGACGAGAAAACAGACCAGAAGCTGTCAGATATTGTGTCTGATGCAGAAGCTGTCATGAATCATAAGCTGGGGGCAGAGATAGACTACTCTGCCCCGGAAAGCGGGATAGGAAGAACGCTGTTTATAAATTACTGTGTTTACGCATGGAATGACTGTGAAAATGAGTTTGATGAGGCTTACCGGGAAATGATACTTATGGCAAGGGCATTTTATGAGGTGCAGAGACATGAAGGACAAGACCAGGGGACTGAATGATGGATATATGGAAGTTTATCATCAGAAGGAGAGAGTGACTAACTTTAAAAATCCATCTGCCAACAAGATGGAGGAAGAGCTTGAGCTTATCGTAGCATTAGCGTATTCCGAGGAAGGGCAGCGTGAACAGGATTATGAGTTTGCAGAAGCCCGTGAGCGTTCTTTGAACTTAAAGACCAGAACCTTGATCTATGAAGGAATCACAAATGACGATATTGTGAAAATTAACGGCTCTTTTTACAGCATCATCAAGACAGATACTGATAAAAAGAACCGTGTCATGTATTTTTATCTTGAGGAGGCAGGAGATATTGCTTGATAAGATCAGTGAAAAAATCAACAGTTTTATTGCGGAAATGGACTATGAAACAGCCTCTTACGGGATGATAAAGAATCCGCCAAACGCATGGAATTACATTGTTTTCAGCAGAGACAGATTGCAGAGATCTGATAAAAGTCCGAATGATTTTAACCGTAAATATCGGATCGTACTGGTACACGAGGACTGTGTCCCGGAGGGCGATGAGCTTGCGCTTATGAAAGCCATGAAAGAGATACCGCGATTGAATCTTGCAAAAGAGGATATCGTTTATGATTATGCTGTGAATCCAAAAACAAAAAATGTAGTGGAAATGGCAGTGCTTACATTTGCTGAAACGATCAAGGGATATGAGGTGAAATAAATGGCAATGCAGGAGTTCGGGTTGAACATGGAAGATTTCGACCGCTTACAGGAAAAAATCCGTGTCTACCCACAAAATGCTAAAAGAAAAATAACCGGGTACCTTCATGGTGCGGGCTATGATCGCATCTCGCAGTCGATACAAAATGCCATCCCGGTATCTGACCGAAATACAAAGAGACATGCAAAATTTTCCAATGCATTAAGAGATAAAGATATAGGATCAAACCTGTCTGTTACAGTCAGCACAAAACAGAAGTTTCATTATCTGTACTTCCCGGATGACGGAAGCAACACACTCCGCCATGCCGGTAATCAGAGGTTTTTTGAGGGGGGCTTAGAGCGTGTACAGAATGAAGTTGTGAACGGCATACTTGGTTGCTTAGATTTTGAAGAATAGAGGAGGATATATTATGAATTCAACATTTCAGGAATTTTCAGAATTTGAAGTCAAAGATTTTGCAATTAAATTTCCGGGGGAAGAAAAGCATTCGATTTGCGGAGCAATCGGCTCCTGTGAAGAGACGCTGGATGCAAAGACAATCAAGAAAAAGTACAAAGGGATTGAGTCTAAGACCCGAACATGCGGTACCGGAACAGGCGAACTGAAATTAAGCCTTCACATGAATTATCAGAAGTACCTTGAAATTTACGGTATGAAGGACGAGGAATTAAAAGACGGTGTTTACGCATATGGACAGGATTCTATGCATCCGGTTTTTTCTGTAACGGAAAAGGTTACGGACGAGGATGGTGCTGTGAAGTTCAAAGCGTATCCGAACTGCACCGTAAAAGAAGGAATTACCAGAAAGGTAGAAAATGGCGGAGAAGATGTCGCCGAGATTGATATGACGCTTTCTGTAATGCCGGATGAACATGGCGTTGGCATGTATGAAGCAATAGAGTCCGGTTTGGACGAAACCATCAAAACAGCATGGTTAGAGAACTTTAAACCCGAACTGGTCAGAGTGAGCATCACATAGGAGGTCTTTATGAAAGTCAAAGTCATTAATAAATACAGGGATAAAGAAACCATGCAGATCGTTCCGGCAGGCACCATTATCCCGGATATGAAAAAAGAACGTTTTAACGAGATTCAGTCGGTCGGCAACTTCCTTGAGGAGTTACCGGAGCCGACATTGAAAGAGTTACGGGAGCAGGCAAAAGAGCTTGGGATTCCCGGCTGCAATAAAATGAAAAAGGAAGAACTGTTAGAGGTCTTAGAGGGGAAGTGATTTAATCATGGCAGAGAAAAATACATATGTGGATTTTGAGTTGGAAGATGGCACAACCGTTAAGCTGACCTTACAGTTTTATCGCCTTTACATGTTAAAAAACACAAACAAAAAAGCCGTTTATGATCGATATAACAAGATCAATGCGGAGGGATTTAAAGAAGAGCTTGACATGGTAGATGTACTGTATACCGCTTACCTGTGTGCAAATGTAAAAGAGATCGATACCTGTATGACAAGAGAAAAATTTCTTATGAACATGCCGGTTGACCGCGAGTATATCGGCGATACTTACAATATGCTAGTTAATCCAAAAAAAAACAAGGCTTCCGAAAAGCCTTCCGAGACAAAACCAAACGCTTAAAGAAGCGTATACGCGTACCGAGATTCCCGCTCGAAGATGTAGAGGATTATTACACATATTATGTGGAGATTCTTGAGATTTCAGAGGAAATCTTCTGGTATGCTGACATCGCATTTGTAAAAAATGTAGCAGAAAACAAAGCTGTGTATGACAGGTGGCTGTCATCGGTTCGTGAAAGCGAGGGTTAAAATGGCAGCAAAGAATGAAGCAAGGGTTAAATTTACCGCGGAAACAACGGAATTTAATCAGAATATTAAGGAATCTGAAACAAAGATGGCTGCTCTTAGAAGCGAGTTAAAGCTGAATTCAGAGCAGATGAAGACTTCCGGTGTCAGCATTGAAGGTCTTGAGGCAAAGCATGAGATGTTAAAACAGGTGCTTGCCGAGAGCGAGAATAAGACGAAGAATTTAAGTGATAAATTAGAAGCCGCGAAGCGGATCTATGGAGAGAATTCAGAGGAAGTCTTAAGATTACAGTCAAAATTAAATAATGCGGCAGCTTCGCAGGAAAAGATCAAGCGGTCGATTCAGGACTGCACGGATGCCATTGATAAGCAAAAAAAAGCCGAGCAGGAATCACAGAACCAATTTTCTAAGCTGACGAATGAAATCGGGCAGCAGGAATCCGAGATTTCCAAGCTGAAAAAGGAATATGTCAATGTTGTTTTAGAGCAAGGCGAAACCAGTGACGCAGCACAGGAGTTAGCCGGAAAGATAAATAAGCTGTCCGGTGAGCTGGGTGAGAATAAGCAGAAACTTAATGATGCACAGAAAGCCGCGGATGATGTGGCACAGGGATATGATAACCTTGGGGACAGTGCAGAGGATGCAGGAAAGGGCGGTCAGTCCAGTGCAGAGGGATTTACCGTTGCCAAGGGAGCAATTGCAAATCTGGCTTCCGAAGCAATCCAGCAAGCCATTGATAAATTTAAAGAGCTTACGATCGAGTCCGAAAAAGCCTTTGATAAATTGCAGGCAAAGACCGGAGCATCCAAGGAAGATATGAGCCAATACAAGGATGTCGTGCAGGATGTTTACGGGAATGCATGGGGCGACAGCATTGAGGAATGTACCGGTGCACTTGGCACGGTTGTCCAGATGACGGACGACCTCAATAAAAAGGACTTGAAAAACATCACAGAAAACGTGATGACTCTTGCGGATGTCTATGATCTTGATTATGCAGAAAGCATGAGAGCCGTTAACTCATTAACAGACCAGTTTGAGATTTCACAGGAAGAGGCGTTTAATCTTATTGTGCAGGGAGCACGGAAAGGATTGAACCAGAATGGCGATCTTTTAGATGTCATCAATGAATATTCCGTGCAATTCGCACAAGGTAGCTTAAGTGCGAATGATATGTTTAATATGATCGCCAATGGTGCCGGAGAAGGTGTATGGAGCATTGATAAGATGGGAGATGCATATAAAGAGTTTAGCATACGTCTTTCTGATGGCACCGCAAATGATTATCTGAAAAATATTGGCCTTGATGCCAATGAGGTTGTTGAAAAATTTCGCAAAGGCGGTCCTGATGCCAAAGAAGCCTTGGGGCAGATTTCGGATGCGATCAAAAACTGTGATGATAAAACACTGGCATACCAGACCGGTGTCGGTCTGATGGGAACAATGTGGGAGGACATGGGACAGGATGCCTGCCTCGCCCTCTTAAATACAGAAGGTTCCATCAATATGACTAATGATGCCATGAGTCAGGTCAAAACAGATGCCTATGACAATGTTGGGAAATCATTACAGCAGCTTGGAAGATCATTAAATAATGAGATTTTTGTCCCGATCACAGAAAAAATCGAACCGCCTTTAAACCGTATCATTAAATTTGCGATCAAACATATCGATGTGATCGGTCCGTTAATCCTTGGTGTCGGAACGGCAATCGGTATTCTTGCTCTTGCAATGGGGGCGCAGGGATTAGTTGCCACTTTAAAAAAGGCATCGTCAGCTTTTGGAGCGTTAAATACAATTATGAGCCTGAATCCCGCTGTGCTGATCGTAGCACTGATCACGGGACTGGTTGTGGCATTTGTTACATTGTGGAAAAAATGCGATGGATTCCGAAAGTTCTGGACAGGATTGTGGGATGGGATCACAAAATTTTTCTCTAAAGCCGCAGATACGTTAAAAGGCGGACTGAAAGGACTTGGAGAAAAATTCGGTTCGTTAAAAAAATCGGCATCCAAACATATGTCGGGGATGAAGCAGACTGTTGGAGAAAAAATGTCGAAGATCTCTGATATTTTCAAATCGAATGGTGGCGGTATTAAGGGTACGGTTGCCGTGATGTGGGCAGGCGTAAAAGGCTATTACAAAACAGGCTTTAATGTTTTAAATAAATTGACAGGCGGACGGCTCGGCGATCTGAAAGATACAGCAGGAAAGAAGCTGGGAGAATTTCACGATAAATTTAAGAGTGTCCGGGATAAGATCGCAGGGATTTTTGATTTTCATTTGAAACTTCCAAAGATAAAGATGCCAAGCATCAGTGTGTCATGGAAAACGGAAGGTACTCTTGCGAAAGCAGCGCAGTTCCTTGATTTTCCCGGACTTCCACATTTCGATGTATCATGGCATGCAAAGGGTGCCTTATTGACGAAACCGACCATTTTCGGATTTGCAGGAGGAAAGTTTCAGGGAGGCGGCGAAGCAGGACCGGAGGCAGTGCTGCCGGTTTCCCTTCTGGAAGACTACATCGACAATAGTATGATGAAGTTCTTAGCTGCAGTTCCACAGATCGATTATGACCGTCTTGCAGACTGCTGTGTCAAAGCAGGGGAAGCGAGAAATCTTACGATTGCAGTGGATAACCGGGAAATCGGCAGAGTCATTGATTCACATGTGAGGTAATTATGGAGATTTTTTACGTTAACAGTCAAAACCAGCGGCTAAGACTTGATGAGTGGCCGCTGGTGCTCCAGGAACCGGAAAAGCTCTTTTCACATAAATGGAGTTACAAGTCATTCGGTGGAGAAAAAAACGGTTCTAAAATAGAAAAATTTTATAAAAACACTGCTGAAAAATCCGCAAAAGTATCTGTGTTTGCAGATTCCAAAGAGGAATATACAGAAGCGATGGCGAGATTTCTTGGCATCTGCGAATACGATATTGAACAGAACACGGCAGGAAAGTTATATATAAATGATTATTATCTTCGCTGCTATCTGTATGCTGCAGATTACAGTGAATATGACGAAAATTTTTATGCAGTGGAAAAAAGTGTGAATCTGATATCACCTTATCCATTCTGGATCAATGAAAAAACGTATGTGTTTCACAAGATTACAGAATCAGAGCAGAACCGGACAGGATTAGATTATCCCTTTGATTACCCTTACGATTTTGTCGGAACATCACATAACGGACTTGTTAAGAATGCAGGGTTTTTGTCCTCTAACTTCCAGTTTAAGATATATGGGTCCTGCGAAAATCCTGCAGTAAGTGTCGGAAGACATACTTACAAAGTAAACACCGTGTTAGAAGCAGGGGAGTATCTGGTCATTGACTCCCTGACTAAAAAAATCTTCAAAGTAAAACGTAATGGCGAGAAGATCAATGAGTTTCATTTGAGAGACAGTATGTTCGATGTCTTTCAAAAGATTCCTCCCGAGGACTGCACGATAACATGGAGCGGTCTTTTCGGATTTGACCTCACGATTTTGTCGGAAAGGAGTGAACCGTCATGGATCTGATCTACACAGATAAAAACAGAAAGGACATCGATGTTTTATCAGACTATGAGTTGGATGAGGCTTTTGGGAAGAGTGAGAATAATTTCAGCCTCAAGATCAGTCTTTCCGAACACTGCATGGAACCCGGATGTGTTATATATGCTGAAAATACAGAATATGGCGGTATCATCGACACTTTGAACCCGAACACGAAAGACAGTACGCTGACATACAAAGGACGTACCTGGCACGGCATTTTAAATTCAAAAGTATTAGAACCGGATGCAGGAGAGGATTATCTGATCTTATCGGGAGAAGCAAACAGTGTCTTAAAGGAGATCATTACAAGATTAAAACTCAATGATGTGTTTTCCGTGTCAGAGGAGGATTCAGGAATTGAGATCATCCATTATCAGTGTAGTCGATATCCGTGTGCTTATGATGAGATCCGTAAAATGTTATATGAATTCATGGGCAAGTTAACAATTAATTGTCGAATGAAAACGGTCTTATTATCCGTGAGTCCGCTTTACGATTACAGTGCAGATGAAGAATGGGATGCAAGTCAGTTGGATTTTGCCATTGAAAAAAATTATCATCCGGTAAACCACCTGATCTGCCTTGGCAGCGGGGATTTGAAAGACAGGCATGTGATCCATCTTTTTACGGACGAAAACGGAGGAATCCAGCCTTACAGCTTTCATGACAACCCTTATCAGGATGCGGATTACATTTTAGATAAACGGAACCAGATATTAAAGGAGCAGGAGGAAGTTGTCGAGGTTTACGACTATGGAAATGCGCAGGACACCGTAAATTATGTGCTTCTTACTTCAAAGCCGCAGAACTGGCAGAATGTGTATACGAATTTTTTTATTGCGAAAGACGATAAATTTGAGCAGCTGACAAAAACGGTGGAGCAGACATATGAAGTTCTTGCGTCACAGCCCTCTGATTGGGGTAAACGATATGCATCGTATTTTAAAAAGAATGGTTCCGGTTACGCAAACGTGGACGGAGTGGTGCAGGAATCTTATGTGAAAATGTCAAAGAAACCGGTTGACTGGGATAAAAATTACGCTAATTATTATGTGTATTTCTCGGATGGACTGATTTCCGAATATCAGGGTGTATCGGGAGTTTCAAAAGACCGTTACAGGTTGCAGACACAGCAGCCTTCCGACTGGTCTGTTACTTTTATCGATTATTTTAAGAAGGTGAATGTATATAAATTTTTTTACGATGAGTATAAAAAAGATAAGAGCGGTGTCTGGGTAAAAGCTAGGGTGGTCAAAGATAGTCAGGTCCAGAATGAAATCACCGATAAACATGCTTTAATTTTCATGGAGAAGGTTTCTGTTGGCATCGAATATAAGGCGTTGGAGAAAAAAGCTCCGAAATGGAAGAAAAATACCTTTTACACAAAGGTTTCTAAGCAGTATCCGCCGAAATGGAAGAGCGGATATTATTATCGAAGAAAGGAAGAGACCGTTGCACCGGAATTTAAAGCAGGATTCTTTTATCAGGAGCGTTCCGGTGAAGTTATTCCATCATGGAAACCAAACAGCTATTACATAGAACGCACAGACCACTTCGCAGACCTTGTAAAAAATGGGATTGAAAAACTGAAAAATTATTATAACGATGAGAAGATCACGACTTCTCTGGATGCTTCGATATCATACGATGTCGGGGATGTCATTGGTTCAAGGGAGCAGGTGACGGGGGTGCAGGCGGCACAGCCGATCACAAAAAAGATTTTAAAGATTACATCGGACGGAAATACCGTCTCATATGAGATTGGAGAGTGATTTTATGGCGACACATTTAGTAACCGGAAGAGCTGGTGCAGCACACGTTACAGCCGCAGATGTCGGATCATTATTAGCCGGAACTGTCGGCGCAGGAAAGTATGTTTTAGGTACCGGAGATTCATTTTCAGCTGAAATTGTAAGTAATAACCTTATAAAGATCAGAAGTGGAGATTTGTTAAATCAGGGCAGGCATATCCGCATTAGTAATGAAAATTATGAAGAGTGTGAGATTGAAAATGGCTCACAGGGGTTAAAACGTCGTGACTTAATTGTTATGAGATATAGACGAGAAATTGAAACCGACATTGAGACAGCAGAAGTTATCGTGCTAAAAGGAACTCCTTCTGAGTCACCTAAAGATCCAGAGTACGTAAATGGAGATATTCTTGCCGGAGATTTAATAGATGATTTTTTACTCTACAGGGTTTGTTTAAATGGGATTTCAATTGAAAAAGTAGAACGAATGTTTAGTATTACTACAACACTAGATTCGCTTTATAAAATGAATAATACCGGAAAAATAGATTTAATTTGGAGCAATAATGGAACTAATTTTAATTCTGTGGATTCCTATGAGGCCAGTCAAGAAATCGTTGTTCCTAAAAATTATGATTCGTTTATTATTTTATCAACGGGGGGGACTGTTACACACATTTTAAATGTTTTTGATACAGAATCGAATATTATTTCTGTGCTTAATATTGAAAAAACAATATACCAGCTTTTTTGGGCAGCGAGAAAAGTATGTGTCGACATAGCTGTTCCACCTACCGGTTCCAGTGATAATTATGATCGTTGTCTCCGTTTTGATCCATGTTATTATCGACCTTATGAGGCTGGAGGAACATTTACTCTTGCTAACGGATGCTGTGTTCCTTTTAGAATTTATGGAATCAGAAAATAAAGAAAAAGGGAGCCGTTCTGTATGCTCCCGGAAAGGACAAGTCAGTGGTTTGGACATTTATACAAAATAACTGGTTAGAGTGGCTTTTTGCCATTGTCACATTCATTCTCGGATGTCTCTACCGGGACGTAAGAAAGCGTCTCTTGGAAGAGAAAACGAAGAGTGATGCCATTGCGGAAGGAGTGCAGAGCCTTTTACGCGAGAATATCGTAGCCAATTTTAACAAGTACCATCAGGACCGTAAACATTGCCCCATTTACGCCAAAGAATCTCTTAAGCGGGTCTACAGAGCTTATCATAATTTGGGCGGAAATGACGTAGCGACAGCATTATATGAGAAGGTCTTGGACATGCCGGAAGAACCGGAAACAACAGAGAAAGAGAGGTCAGACGAAAATGATGAGTAAAAAAACTAAGAAATGGTTAAAAGCTGCCGGAATCCGTGCAGCGAAAACAGTTGCACAGACAGCGGTAGCCTTACTTCCTGCCGCCGCAACGCTGTCACAGGTAGACTGGATGACAGTTGCCGGAACGGCAGCACTGGCAGGAGTAGCATCAATTTTAACATCAGTAGCCGGATTGCCGGAGATCAAGGAGGATTAAGACATGGCGAGAGACATCACAGCATTACACCCGGATTTACAGGTCGCAGCAGCAAAGTTGAAAGAAATCTGTAAAGCACATGGGATTTCGATTAATTACAGCGAATGCTTAAGAACAAAAGCGGAACAGGATGCGTTATATGCAAAAGGAAGAACAGCACCGGGAAAAATCGTCACAAAAGCCAAAGGAAGCTCTTACTCTTCACAGCACCAGTGGGGAGTTGCGATTGACTTTTATCTGGACATGGATGTTGATGGAGATGGACAGAAAGCGGACGATGCATTCAATGACTCCACCGGATTATTTAAACAGGTGGCAGATCTGGCGAAGTCTATCGGGTTAGCCTGGGGCGGTGACTGGAAGAGCTTTAAGGACAAGCCGCACCTGTATCTGCCGCAGTGGGGCAGCACCACGTCAAAATTGAAAGCACAGTACGGCACCCCGGAGAATTTTATGCGTACATGGAAAGGCTCGGCAGGAAAGTCAGCAGAAGTGAAGATTAATCAGGTATCCCCTACCGGATATGAGCGGACACAGTTTATCTGTGATGTGCAGGCTTGTACCGGCTCTAAAGTTGATGGAAAAGCGGGCAATGAGACAATCTGTAACACCGTCACGGTTTCTAAGTCTAAAAACCGTAATCATGCGGTTGTAACACCGTTAGAGCGGCGCTTAAAGGCTCTCGGTTATTACACCGGTACCATTGAAGTCGATCAGGGCAAGACACCTTGCTTTGGTGGCGGCATGGAAAGAGCAGTCAAGGCTTATCAGAGTGATCACGGCTGTGTCTCTGACGGAGAAATCACGGCAAGGAAAAAAACGTGGAAGTCTTTGCTTGGCATGATCTAAAAAAATATATATATAAAAACAAAGGGCTGTGATCTTCACAGC
>ERZ1034915.1012-NODE-1012-length-16682-cov-4.424129_pt1 | contig 16682 bp, 28 predicted proteins | sample MGYA00520592_ERZ1034915 | MGnify/ENA primary metagenome ERZ1034915 (study PRJEB33766, sample SAMN09781787) | gut metagenome | biome: gut microbiome | host: Homo sapiens | place: Madagascar | study: EMG produced TPA metagenomics assembly of the PRJNA485056 data... | reverse complement strand
TTTCGGGCGGGTGTGAAGGTCCATCACCGCCACGCGCTCAAAATAAGGCCGGTCGGCCACGTTCGCCATCTGCTGCTGATAGCGTCCGGCGTTGTAGGACGACTGAATATTGGTATCAAATATCGTGCGCAACCGGCGCGGCGTCAGCTGCCTGCCGTGCAGTTCGCCGGTGTCCTCGTCCACAATCAGCTTTTTACCCAGCCAGCCTTTTGATTCCAGCAGTGGTTCCAGTTGTGCAGCAAACTCCCGGAACGTCCCGCCGTCAGCCAGTGCGGCCGTCAGGCCATCACGGATATCCTTCAGCACATCCAGTTTCAGCACGCCCGCCACCGTGAACGCCCGGGCGTTGGCGATGTCCTTCACATCGTGCCAACGGAAGCCGATAACGTATCCCTTGCTTTCGAAATACTTAATCGCTTCTTCCGGCTTCAGGGTGTACGCATAACCCAGGTCAACATCGTCAGCTGTCGGCATTCAGTCGCCCCCAGATATCCGCCACAAAGAATGCCTGTGTCAGCAACTGCCGCAGCGTGTCATCCGGCAGCTCCGGCCACGCTTCCGCCAGTACGTTCATGGCCTCGTCTGCATCCCGGCCTTCCTGTATGGCCTGCACCAGTGGGGCCACCAGTTCGTTCATCCCCTGCGCGATGGCCTCTGCCGGAAGCTCTGCCCGGTCGATGGCGTTCTGTGCCGGGTCGTCCTCCCCGTTGTCCTGCTGACTGAGTGCGGCAACATTCATCCGCTCACGCAGCTGGCTGAGACCGGTCTGCACAGGGAGACGCTGTGCCACCGGAACCAGTACCTCTTCGCCGTCTTTCGGGGTGGGGATACCGGTTTTTTTGCGCACCCACGACACCGGGATATCCTTCATTCCCACATTGTTGACCAGCACACTGACGGCTTCCGCCACCCCCTTAATGTCGGCTTCCTGCTGCACATCAAACACCAGACGCGGCAGACGGCGTGGCGGGATATCCTGCCAGCCGTTCAGGCTGGCCATCATCTGTATCAGGCTGCTGAACATGCCGGACAACTGGCGCGCATCGGCGGCCAGAATGTCGTGCCGGACCTCGTTATGCACATTACCCAACGCGTTGGTGGAGGTTTTACCGTCAGCCTGGCTGGTCAGCGTACTGCCCAGAATCACTTTTGAGGTGGTGCGCTCTGCCCATTCCACCATCGACATGAACGCCTCCGGTCCGCCGGACGCGGCCTCCTTGAACTCAATTTCGTTACCCTGCGGCAGGGCTGCCACCGCTTCATGACCCAGATTGACCAGCGCCTCAAGAATGTTGTCCCGGTCCTCGTCACTGGTGCCCTGTGCATAGTACGCAATGCGCGCCGGAAGGCCGTAAATCTCCAGAAATTCTGCCATATCACGCAGCGCAAAGTTTTTGAACAGATACGGCCAGACCAGTACGCGGAACAGGCCGGATGAACCCAGGAACCCCGACCGGGCGTTGTAACGGTGAACCAGCCAGCCGAACGGCCACAGCGGGGAACCGTCTTTACCATCTTCCCCACGATTGCCGTCATCCAGCCGGAGTTCGTCATTGTGTTCCGGCAGGGTAATAAACCAGTTATGCGGTCGCAGCGTCACCGCATCCGGTAACCACGTTTTATCCACGAACGCCCAGCTGATTTCCTGACAACTGAAGCCATAACCGACACTGCTCATCCCGTTAAGGATGATGTCCTCCATGTCCGGGATACCATGCAGCCAGTCATCCACGGCGGCGGCCAGTTCCTTTTCTGCCTTCGAGGCATTGCGGGGCGGCTCCACCGACCAGTCCAGCGTCAGCAATGCTTTTTTGCGCTTTTCCATCTCGGCGAACAGATGGCCATCACGTTCTTCCATATCCGCAAACAGCATCGCCTGCGCCGGAAGATAACCGCGTTCGGCAGCTTCCAGAATGCGCGGCAGTTTTCTGATGTTCAGACCACGCGACGGGTGGTCGGGATAAATGCGCAGCCGTTCCGCCACTCTGACCGACTGCGTGGTTTTGAGCGCCTCACGTTTCAGCGGGCGTCCGTAAATATCAACAAGCTGTGCCATTACCATCCTCCTGAACCAAAACGCCCGCCACGGTCACGCCCGGTGCTGCGTGGGGTGTGTATCTGAAATTTTGCGCTGCGCGATACCGCCAGCGTCCACAGCATGTGCAGACAGTCCGGGCCATCATCGTGGTCGGCTTTGGGGTAGTGGCGCAGCTGGTCAATCAGCGTCTGATGTGTGTGACTGATACGAATCAGGCCGTTGGCCATATGCGGCTGAAGGGATTCGATACGCAGCGCCTTATCCTCCAGCGGGATGACCGGCAGCGCCGGAACCGGCACACCCAGCGCCGCCGAACGCTCAACCAGCACGGTACGCAGAAATTCCTGAAACTGGACGGACTCAAACGACCAGCACAGGCAGTGATATTCCCGCTGATACTTGATCACGTCTTCGATAATTTTATTCGGCAGACGTCGGCGGATATCGGCTTCAACCACATCCAGAATGCCGGTAAAGCGGTTAAAGCCCCCCACGAGAATGGCCGACGGGTCGCGGTTTTTATTCTTCTTCCCGAGGCTGGGGTCAACAGCGCCGTAGAACACCCATTCATCAAGACGGTTAACCCAGAACTTAATGCAGCCCGCAAACAGCGCATCTTCACCGCTGACCGGGTCGTTCTGGTATTCAGAATCAAAGGTGTCATGGCCGTCACGGACACGGATTTTCATCAGCGCCAGCAGGGGACGCGCCGCCCATGACACCACCGACCCGGCGAGCATATCGGCTTCGTTCTGCTGATAAAGTGCCTCCGCCGCTTCCGGCTGTTTGTTGCGGATGAGTTCTTCCCACTCGTCCCACAGCTTCATATTGGCAGGCCACTGAATGACGGCCTTAAAACGGGCCGTTTTCCACATCGGGTTATTCAGCGTGCGCGACAGTACGGAGTCGTAATGCAGGATGGTCCCGATATAAATAATATCGGTTTTACCGCCAGCCTCACCCAGTGGCATCACGGTTTTGGTGAGCCAGTTATGCAGTTTGTCGCGCTGCTCCGGGTTGCGCACCATCTCGTCGTTCTCGATGTCGTCGAGGATAACCAGATCAGGACGGTACGGGCCGTGGCGCAGACCACGCAGCTTTTTACCACTACCGGCAACGGTCACCTTGATATTGTTGGCCGTGACGATGGTCCCCATACGCCAGACGCGCCCCTGTCCGCACACTTCCGGGAAATCGTTTTTTAAACGGGGGTTAAATTCCAGTTCAGCCTTGATGGCTTCCAGCATCGGATAAGCCTGGTCGATACTGTCCATAATGATGACCGGGTAATGCTTAATACCCCGGATAATGGTCCACAGGGTAAACAGCTGAGTCACCAGCGTGGATTTTGCTTCACCACGGGGCGCGGCGATGGCGTCGTTCTCCGGGGCCGGGCTTGCCACAACCTGTGGCAGACGGCTGAACAGGTATTTATGCAGCTCACTTTTTGCCGGGTTGCGGACGTAGTGCGGGAAATAGTTTTCGACAAAATAATCGTAGCCCGTCACCGGGTCGCAGACTGCCGCCCGGCGGGCCTGTGTGGCCTGCGGGTTAACATCGAACCCCAGACATTCAGCCTCGATGGTCTGTCGGAGGTTGGCGATGTACTCCTGTAAGCTTTTCTGAAACTCTTTAATGGAAAGTTTACGTTTTGCCACGTCACACCTGGTATACAAATATCAGACGGCCCGGAAAACCGGGCCGCTGTGGTTAACTGAAATTATCCTCAAGCTCTTTAGCGAAGCCTTCAAGCACCTCAAGAAACGGGGCATACTGTGCCGGGTGACGCTCCTTGATGAACGCGCCGAGCCGCTGCACCACTTCCAGTGCCGTGGCGAGCCGGTCGGTTTCCGGCAGGATTTTTTTACTGCTGGCCACCGCCTTACTGAGACTGTCAGACAGACTCGCCAGCAGTTCGACGGACTCCTGCGGCGGGATGTCCGGGTTCTGGTTCAGCCGTTCAAGCGTCGTCTGACACTTCACCACCAGACTGATAAGCACGGTGCGGGCGACACTTTCCAGCCCGTCACCGGCGAGCGCGTGCGCGGCCCGCAGCTTGTCCCAGTCGTCGCCGTTCTTCATCGCCTGCGTTTTCCAGCGCCGCGCGGTGTCGTGCGGCACGGCGTATTTCATGGCGACGATATCCAGCGGAAGCTGGTCAAAGATGTACCCGTTACGGACTTTGTCCCTGATATCCTGTGACCACGCCATTAAGTGTCCTTCTGAGCCTGTTCAATCCTGCGCTGAACTTCGTCGGGATTTTCAAGAACGAACACGTTTTTCCCGGTATCCAGTTCAATGACTGTGCCATCATGTGTACCGTACTGACGGTAAAAATGGGTGATGCGTTCAGCGAGCACCATGACAGCGCCAGCACCTCCTGAACCTGTGTATTCCGTAAATCTGATAATGCTCACTGTGTCAGACCTTCAAAAAATCAGTTCTGCGAACACTGTCGGATGCCGTCAATAATCCGGCAGACCTGCGCCGCCGCGTCTAACAGCTGTCCCGTTCTGTTAATGTCTGTGCATCTCACCGGAAGCAACATCACCAGAAACAGGGCCAGAACACAGCGCGCGGCTTTACGTGGCGTTCTGTGGGTCCAGTGCTGACGCGTCATATCGCCACGCGCTCCTTCAGCCAGCCATAAACAAACGATTCGTTAGCCTCGCGTTTCTCCGCCAGTTCCAGATAGCGGTCCCCCTGCGTACAGTTCAGGGCCGTCAGCATCACCCGTTCACCGTCCTGACCGCGATTATTCAGGAAGGCGCGCAATGCACTGATGGTACGAGGCCCGATGCGTCCGTCTGCGTCCATATCCGGGTACAGCCTGCCGCGCAGATTGAACACATTCAGCCAGCGCTGAAGCATTCTGGACGCCACGGATGGCCCCATATTCACACCGGTATCACACAGCTCTGCGGCAATATCAGGGGATAACGCTGCTACCTGGTCGAATCGCGGACCGTACCAGTAATCGGCTTCAAGGATGTCCAGCGCCTGTTCGCGGGTTAAATCGCGCATATCGCCACGGTATCCGTGGGCACGGGCGATTTTTTCCGTAATGCCCCATTTGGTCGGGCCGCCCTTATCATCCGGGTGATTGACGTAACCGCCTTCTTTGCCCAGGACTTCATCAAAAATGTCATCTTTTGATTTCATGTGGATGCCTCAGTAACGAAAGGATTTTTGACAAATTCCCGTGCGCCCACACGATAAGCGCACAGAACACCAGATTCAGCGCCACAACCAGCCAGCTGGAGTGCGTGTATGTACCGGACAGCCAGCGGAACGGGATGATGATGTAGCCGAGCATCAGCCAGTACGCCAGCCAGGTAATCATCGGCTTATGCGCCGCACCGTGGCGGCGATACACAAACAACCCCAGAACAATGGCGAGACACAGCCAGACGTTCACAATACCGGCAAAACTACTTTCCATTTTCTCCCCCTCCACCGCACAACTTTGATACGAGGTTGAACAGTTTTGAGAACATACCGAGCAGGACTTTGATTTCCTGCTGATAAAAAAAGGTCAGTATCTTGATGGATAACGCCGAGACACCGACCGCACACAATGCATCAAGCGGTTTGTCGTTGTAATGGAGTAGCCACTGCATCAGTGACGCAGCCACGCCAGCCCCCAGAACGCCAACCACAAACGCGACGAGCAGGTGGATGGCCATTCGCCATACCGGGATTTCTTTTTGCTGCGTGACAACAAAAAGCGCCCCGGCAAACGCGCCCACCACAACCCCGAAATCGGTATTGGTGAGAAGGCCAAACACACTGGCACCACCGATGGTGACTGCCACAGCTCCGCCGCCTGATAAGGGTTCAGACATGAGTTTCTCCTGTAAATCTGAGCCACTGACGGCCCGTAAATAACACCCTGTCAAAGGCACATAAGCCTTTTGCAGGGCGCTATCCCTTAAGGTGCCTTGTGGTCTGAGTGGACAGGGTAAACGGTCTGGTGTGGTGGGTACTGCTGGGGGTGTTCAGCACCCCCGGCAGGTTGATTAGCTGGATGGGTTAAAGGGAAGCGAGTTTTAATGGTGGCTTATAACACGCCTGCGCAAGCAGGTTAGCTCTTTCCACGGCTTTACGCATTTCCCGTTCTGCGTCCAGCATCCTGTTTACGGCTGACAGCACTTCATTATGATTCGTTTCTGACTCCGGGCTTTGGGCCTGTCTCGCCAGATAACTGGATAAATTACACATCTCAGCATGTCGGCGACGGGCTGCATCCCGGGCCTTGTCTGAAAATGCGGTATATTCACCGAGTGCTGCGTAGTCGATATTGGTGTCAGAACTCATCATTTCGTGTCTCCTTTTTTCTGAGTCTCATTAATCAAAAAGCCCCACCTGGGTGGGGCTTTTCAGCGAAGTCTGTTTTTGTCGTCGGTGTATCAGTTGCCATGCGTACCGGTCTGAAATGCCGTAACGGGGACAGAGCAGTGCCAGCGCCTGCCGGTGTGAGCATCCGCCTTTTACATGCTGCTGTAAATCAGCCATAAAACGGGTGTTACGCAGGGCACGTAAAGCATGATCACAACGGGGAATGTAAAACGGTGCACCGCCAAGAAAGCGGATCAGTTTGTTGATTTCGTCTTCGGTCAGCACGTCATGTAACAGGGCATGGACACCGCCGGTGCGTCCTGCGTGTGCGCCGGTTTTACCGCTTAACGTCACGCCACCAAAAGAACGGATTAACCGGGTCAGGGCGGGGAAGCCAATCACGCTAATCAGTTGCTGCACGGAATCGGGCAGCAGTGCCTGCGCATCGCGAAGATCTGTTTCACTGAAGGTCTGCATGATGGCGTCTCCGGTAGTAACTTACTGTTATTATAGCCATACATGATCGCCTGTACAGACCACAAAAAAGCCCCTGCAAGGCAGGGGCTGATTCTTTATTGTTTACGTGCTGCTCTGGCTCGTTTTCTGGCGTCTTTTGTCAGCGCCACCATCACCCCGAACAGTTGATCATCTGTCAGCCATTCGATCACATGTTGCTTATACATGTGAGATGCCAGTCCTTCCGCATATGCCCAGGAACGACCGGCATCAGCCAGCAACGCTTCAATTTTGGATAATACCGATTTTCTGCTCATTGCCACACGGGGGCGGCGACCTTTACCGGCGGGGGCTTTACGCGGAAATCCCTGTTCGTGCATGTATTCCCGGATGATGCGCAGTTCATCGAGGTTGCAGCGTGTGGTGCTGGTTTTACCTGTCAGGCGGGCCAGTGTCTGGCGATAAAGAGCATCATCCCACCCCAGATATGCCTGACCGGCTTTAATGGCCCCGATCATCTTTTTCAGCATGTTTGTTATCCTCAAAACGCACGGTAAAACGTGAAACACCAATCCCCGACAGGAACGCGGCGGCACGGTCAAGAGACAGCCACGTCTTGTAATCGCCACGGCGTTCCTGTAGAAAATAGGACACCCCGGCGCGGCGATTCACAGCGAAGAGGTGATACACACCACCGAACCGCTGCACGACGAACTCATCCACGCCACCGCTTTCAGCCTGTTGCCTGAAAGCTGCCATTCCGACTTGTTCAATCTTCATAATGACCAAAACACTACTTTTGGCAGACCAAAACGTATGTTTTGGCCTGCTATTGGTTATTATTTAATCACTTTGCGTTAGTGTGATTCTTCCAGCGGTTTTGCGCCGCGCTGGGCTTTTTGCAACAACTGTGCCCCATCACCCCGCAACACCCCGTCAACCTTACTCGCCTGTTACTAATCCTCACCCACCGCCAGACATCAAAGCCGTTTCTGCGAGCTAACAGAATTTTTGCCTTACGGTTTTTCATCATTTTGCTCTCCTGCGTTTCTTTGCTTCGCGTCGTGCAGCTGCAATACCGGTATGGCGCTTTGGTGCCGGGATGATGCTGTCAGCCATAAGGGTATGCGGCTTTGCAATTAGCGCAGAAGCCCAAAAACGAGTCGGGTACGGTAATAAACCGATAAACGCGGCACGCATTACGCACCTCCTTTGGCGTCAATATTTACAGCCTGACAAGCCTCGTTGAGCACCCAGTCAACCGCGTCTTTCCATGCTCCGGTTTCGACTGGCGGATTCTCACACTTTACCTGTTCATAGAAACGCACTGCTTTAACTAGTCCTTCCGGTACTACCGATGCTGGCGGGGCAGCATAAAGCTCATGCATTCCATCAGGTAGCGAGTGACCTACATACTTACTGAACCCATCAACACGCATGCATCCATCTTCAACAATGAATGACGCTACTGGCAAAGCTACCTCCCGTGCCTCCAGTTCTTCTGCCCACTCCAGAAGCCCTTCAATCTCACCATTACGAGCTATCAGATCGCGACACAGTCTTTCGTTTTCATCCAGCAACGCCTGCACAACCTCCGGCGTAGCAGCAGCATGAAAAGCCTGTAGGTTCTGCCACGTCGTATCCCCCTTCGCGGCCACTGCCACCTCACGCAGTGCCTGATAGTTAATCTCGCTCACTGGTTGCCTCCTTTTTCCATATTCGGGTGCTTTTGCCAGTACCGCACACGGTTCTATCTGATTGCCATTAATTCGACACTTTAATTCACTCACTTCAATTCCTCCCGACGACGTTCCTGAAGTTCCAGCATTGCGGCCCGGAAATCCTGCCACCATTCCTCATCGGCAACGGGAGTGTTCCGCTCCAGCACCTTGTCCGCATCGGCAATCAGTCTGGTCAGGCTCTTATCGCTTATTCTGGTTTGCTGGTTCACTGCGCCGCCTCATGTTTTGCTACTTTAAACGCCCGTAACATCGGGACAGTCTTGCCGGTGATAACAGTTCTCATTAAAAGACCGCCACCGCTCTCATGGTGCACTTCAGGGGCTACAAACAGCGCCGCATCCACAACCCGGCAATAGCGACGGAACTCCCAGAACCAGCAGGTGACAATGATTTTTGCGGTAACCCCATAGTCATAAAATTCAATATTCATTTGCAGTTAAACCTTCTTTTGTGACGTTCTACAGCGGCTTTCATGGCGTTGTGCACGGTTCTTTTAATAATCCGGCGTCCTGCACTGTCATAGAACCGCCACCGGGAAGCACCCGGATATCCGGGGAACTCAACCGCCGCGCTACCGTCATTCATCCTGTATTCGTGGCGTTCTCCAGGAGGCTGGTATATTGCTTCGGTAACGCTAAGAAGTTTAAAAGCCATCGTTACACCCTCCCCAGTGCAAGCGGTCTGTTGCTCTGACCATTAACCCCCTGATGCAGCCTGGCGTTTTTCCCGGCGATAAAACCGGCAGTAGCGGCAAACTCTGCACCACGACACGCTTTAGCCGTGCGCATATCCCCGTCGCGCAGTCCCTTAGTGCTGTGCAGGTTCTTTCTGTAAAGCTCAAGGCGGCTTTTTTCTTCCGGGGAGACGTCATACACCGCAATGACATCACGGGCACCAAAGACCCAGCCTTCGCAGAACTGGTCGCCACGGGCCACCCGCGTGGACGGGCCGCAACGTTTGCAGTGTTTATCCTGATATTTCTTGCGCTCTGTCATCATCTGACGGGAAAGCACATCAAACGCGTAGGCCGCGATTTCCGGGCGGCTGTCAGAGCCATAAAAACGCACGTAACGTTTGAGTGAACCAGAAGCCCTGTATTCGCCGGAGATGTAACACTCGACACCGAAGGCTTTACAGACCAGGTCACACAGGATGTGCATATAACGCGGCGGCGTACTGGCATCACTCGGCGCACCCGCGCTGGCAGCTTCCTGAATGTCGAACAATTCCGCGTCGTTTTCGCTGATGCCATGCTGGCGCATATAAGCCTGGGCTTTTGCAATAGCGTTAGCGGCTTCTTCCGGGCTTGATGTTCCTCTGGCAAGGCGTAACAGCTTTTTGATTTTGGCAATGTATTTATCTTTCATGGTTGTAACTCATTGTTTTTGATCAACTTATAACCACAAAACACTTGTCATAATCGCTGCCCCAACATACCCAATCAGGAGTTAAAAAATGATTGATGATGAAATTGCGGCAGCAATTACTGCTAACAAAGCTGCGTGGAGCTTTCTGGTTAAACAGCTTTCAGAAAATGGCTGTCTGAACCTCAGCGCCCTGGATTCTGAATTACGCAACTTCCAGCACGGCCTTCAGGAACGTGGGGAGTTCGTTCTGGCTGCGGCGCTGGATGAACATCTGCTGTCGATTGAGAACTGGTCGCAAGACGATTAAAACAAACGATTGTCAGATTAATTTCGCGGGCGAATTTTTTTTGCTTAGCGATATTCATAAATAAACTTCCTCAGATTCAGGCGTAAGCCAGCCCCGGCGGGTTTACGCCTGTTTTAAATAACAATTAAAAACGAATTAAATTAATGCGGTGCTTTCAGTGTTTCGACTTTTACGAAATAAGGCTCGACATTAATTTCAACCACACAACCACATTTAAAATCTCTGGCTGGCGCAACAGTTTTCACCACACGACCACAACCAAACACTGCGCTGTCGGTATGTGTAAAACGAGTCCCCACCGGATATAGCTGATTAAAGTTCTTCGCGTTCATGATGCGGCCTCCATCCTTTCAGGTGAGCATTGGCACAGAACTGTGCCCGGTGTTCAGCCCAGATGCGGCGCAGGGTGCTACACGGGCTTTGCGCTGCCTTGCGCCACAGTTTTTCTGCCTCGTCATAATCGCCGCGTTGTTCTGCTCTGGACGCGCCCAGCGAATACGCCGCGCAACTATTTCCGGCCCTGTACTCTTTTATATCCTGATGCATGTTAAACCCCTGCAATATCAAGCGGGATTGCGCGGTATTCATCAGAATCACCAACGCGCTCATACACACGAATATAGCTCTTGCTGCCAATCACCTGGACGGCTTCACCAATCAGCGTCATAGCGTTATTCCAGCGTTCGTCCTCAATTTCCAGGCGACGCAGGGCCAGAACGCGCCCGGTGTTGATGTTGCCTTCCTTGTCCGTGCTGAATGCCTCACTGATGATGGCTTTAATTTCAGGTCGTGCGCCTTCCGTCCAGTCAGCCAGGCAATCATCAATCAGCGATTTCGCGGTCTGGATGCGCTCATCAAACGCGATACGGTCCTGCATGGCGCGCTGAATCTTGTAGCGTCCGTCAAAGCTGTAAAGCGTGATATTGCCTTTTTTGCCGCCTTTCACAGCGCCGTATTTCTCCGCCGACAGGTCAATAAATGCCTGGATATCACCAAACGCACGCAGTTTCAGTTCCCGCAGTGAGGCGGAGGCAGCAATCACCATCTCCACAAGCTCACCGACCAGCTGCTCGCGGTCGCGGTCAATATCTTTGATAAGGCTTTCAGGTGTCATTACGCCACGGGCATCCACCCAGTAACCTTCAGGCGCTTGAGTTTTCGTGTATTGCTTAACTTTATTTTCAGTCGTCATAATTAAATTACCTCAGTGATATTTACAGATTAATTTGTGTTATGTGCGCGAGGCGCAACGTTTTCAGAAAAAAGATTCACGCCGTTATAGTCATTTCTGAGCGCTTCCTTGATAACATCATGTAATCCTGTTGCCACCTGAAACTCCCTTTCGGAAGTGCCGTCCTTCGAATAACTCCCTGTAATCTGGGTTAAAGTCGCGCCTTTTTCATCGGTATAGATAATCACTTCTAACTTAACCGCCATTCTGATTTCCTCTCATTGCCATACGACGGTGCAGCCGTCGATACAGGACGTTTTAACCACGCGGCGCAGGCCGCTGAATGTCTGGATGATTTCCGTTACCGGCCATACAGGACCACCCACGGGCGGGCAGGCATAAACCACAGGTAAACGGTGATGCTGCCCCGTTACACGACCGCCAGTGGTGTGGATGGCCACACGGGCACGGGAACGGACGGCGTTAATGGTCTGCTTGTCCATCGTCTTGTTCTCCATCAGTGAATTAACATTTCTGCGCTGCATTATCTGAGTGCAAACGCAAGTCGTGGCTGATAACGGGGAAGACGGGCACACATGCGCGCAAGACGATAAGCCCGACGAAATCCCTGTAAATTCTGCTCAAAAGGGATAATCATTAATCGCGCGCAGCATTCATCAACGTCCCAGTCATCGCTGGTGTTTCCGGTTCCATTGATTTCCCGTTCGCGGGAATACAAATCAACGCGCAGTTCACCCGGCACAAAGCAATCAACAAACGGAATAATTTCACCAGGGGTCTCATTAGAATAAATACAACCATTACGACCGATATTCCGTAGTGCTTTAATTTCTTTTTTAACGACAATCTGTTCCATATCTGACCTTTACTCAGTGAATTAACATTTCTGAATATTTATCAATGGCCTGCACACTGACCGGTGCATCGCTGATATCACAAATCCGGTACACACCGCGCGCCAGCTTGAACAGACGACGGGCATTGCCCAGCGAACGTGTGTAAAGTGCCTCACCAATTTCCGGGTCTGCCGCTTCCGGCATCATGTCTGTGGCAATCTTGTTAAAATCTTCCTGCGTCAGCGTATCGCCCAGGTTAAGCGCCAGCGCCACGCGGCTGTATAATTGAGCGAACTCACCACAACGGCCCTTAAGGTTAATCAGAAGGTGAGGCATACCCGCCAGGACAATCCCGATACCCGCTTTGTCATGCAGACGGCGCAATACCTCCAGTGCACGATAGGGGAGCAGTTCAGCCTCATCCACCATCAGCAGACGACCTGACCCACGCAGTTCACGCACACAGGCATCAATCTTCTCGCGAATATCGCCGTGAACCTTTATACCCAGCTGACGGCACAGTTCATCGAGTAACTTTCTGGCCGTATAGCCAATATCGGCTTCAATGAGCACTACATCTCGGTTTCTGGCAGCATACTCACTCAGAATCATGCTTTTACCCAGACCCGCCGCGCCATACAGCACGCAAATATCACACTCCAGATGGGCGTAGGTCAGCACCTCCAGCCCTTTGGCGGCCATGCCGGTGGTGACAAATCGCACTTTAATACGGCGGTTGTTTTCCTTTTCCCATTCACGGGTCACAAAGGCAGAAATGCGTTCTTCAATATCAGCCATATCGCCCTGATATTTACCCTGCAAATACTGGTTAATAACGGCGCTGCTACGACCAATAGCACGGGCAACGTGGGTCTGCGTAAAGCCGCGACGGGCCATTACGTCATTTAATTGCGTAATTAAACTCATAATTAAATACCTTTTAAATTAACGATTATTTGTGCCGTTTTTCTTTAAATTGCGCTCACGGTCAGACACGAATAAATAAAGTTCTTCTTTTTCCTTTTTCTCCTGGCGTTCCAGTCCATATCCCAGATTAAACTCAGGCTTCTGCGTAATAGCCGGGGTAAGCTCGCGTTTAGCCTCTTCGATTTTCTGCGTGGCCCGTGCAATGCGGCCCTTGACGCGTTTCTCCAGTTTTTGTTCGATAACTGGTTTAGCGAAGGCATCAACCTTGTTACCGTTCCAGATGGCATCGCAGATATAAGAGCCATCAGCCCGCCGGACAATGACACTGTTTGCATCATGAATATCGTAACTGACCCTGACTTCATTCCCGTGCTCTGCGGCCAGCTCATACGAGTAATAAATATTGTTGAATAACTGAATTTCCCCGCGAAATGTTTTGCGCGTCACTTCCGGCCTGAACATTTCATGCAGTTCTTCCGGCGACAGGAAATCAATTTCAACATTCTGCTCTTTTATCAGTTTCCGGCGATACGCTGCCGGGCTGTAATATTCGCCATCCTCTTTGCGAGGAAGGCTGCTGTGTGGCCGGTTGTTATAGCGTCTGACCTCCAGCTCTATAGCTGCCATCAGTTGCTCAAAGGTGGGGATTTCATCCCTTGCCTTAACCTGCCGTTTTGTCAGCTCTTTCCCTTTGTGGGTGGCCTTAATGGCTGACTGCATAATCCGTTGCTGCATCATTACGGTTTCCTTGTCTGCTCCTTTTGAGCAGTACGTCCGGAAACTCAGGGCCACATCCCGGGGAATTTCCTTGTTAAGCCTCTCAATCACCCCGCGCCCCTGCGGATTACCTGGTATCCCCGTGTGATGTTCCACACCCAGACGGGGCAGAATCCCGGTAATATCGGCATCAAGCACCCGGTTTTTTTCGCCGCCCCCGTTATCGGAGTAATAAATCAGCGGTATCCCGTGCTGTGCCATGCCGTAACGCAACGCATCAGCAACAGCTATCACGTTCTCCGACAGGGACAGTGACCAGCCCACAACAAAGCGCTGCCCTGCATCCATAACCAGCGTCACTTCAGGTCGGAAAATGTTGCCGGTAAGGGGGTTAAACGCGGTCATTTTCATACAGTGACCATCCCCGACCCATACCGCATTAACCGGTAATGTGCTCCAGTCGCGCCGCACAAAGGGATTGAGCGAACGCCAGGCTGAACCGGTGGAGCGGAAACGCTCTTTAACAATCACCGGGACGTTGCTTAACACCCGTCTTACTGCGTGAACTGAAGGCAGTGCTGCCAGCATTCCCGCATCATTCGCGTGTTTTTCATGCCACCAGGCTGAAAACTCACGATACGCATATTCAACGGTCGGGCGCTTCCATGAGCGATAGAACATAAAGAAATCGCTCAACCACCAGACCTGCTCCCACGGTGTTCCCTTATGATGACCGGGAGCCAGTAACGCCAGTAACTGATTGGCATCACCGCGCGCCATCACCCAGCTGGAGTACCAGCTATCCAGGCTGCCGGTGCTGACACCGGTTCGCTTTCCCTGACGTGCATTTGCAGTATTAGCTGCTTCGATAATGCGGTCAGGTAACGCCCCCATGCGCACACCATCAACGATGTGCTTTAACGCGGCCTTCCTGGTCATTCCGGCGTATTCGCGCAGTTTATGCACTTCAGTAGCCAGCAATATCCGCGCATCAGCGATGGCCTTTTGCTTGTCAGTCAGTGCCTGGACTTCGCGTAATGCCAGTTCCGGGCATTTGACCATCACCTCCAGTTCATCGCGAACGGCGACGTTTTTAACTGCCTTCTGCTCAACCACGGCGGGCAGTTGCGTATCTTCCAGGACCTGATGGGTCAGGCGCTTACGTAAAACTTTCTGCGCTTCAGCGGGCAGGCAGTCGATGTGATACTCGAATGCTTTGGTGCCTTCACGCTTGCGCTTCCATTCCGGGTGCGTCTCTGTGATCCGATTGAGCGTCCAGCGCACCCCCTGAACTGTACCGGGCAAACCAGGAAGACCGGCCAGCTCATTGGCTGAATAAAACATTACGCCGCCTTACTGGCATACCGGCTTGGCCAGATCTCCGCAGGTTCCACACCAATAGCATCGGCTATGATGCGTTCATATTTAGGGCATGAGCGATACAGTGCATTTTTTAAAGAGTCTTTTTTTAGACCAGCGCGTTCAGAAAGTTCACGCAATGTAAAACCTTTGGTGTGCACAGCGGCAACGATGTACTCGCGGTGCCAGTCTTTGTTCATTACTTCATTTCTAACCATCATTAGGTTACCCTTAAAAGTTATCCGTGCGGATAACACCGCCGTGTTATCCCTTCGGATATAAGTATTGATCTACAAATAGAAAATTACAAGCTTTCTTTTCTTTCTTTGATGAAAAGAAAGTCTTTTTGTAGAAATACATTGTAAATCAATATATTGCGAGGAAAGAAAATGAGTAAACAAACCGCCGATGATTTTTCCTTTTCTCAGAATAGAAAAGAAAGCATTCAGGACAGAATCAAGCAACTGGTTGGCACTAGGAGTCTGCGTAAAGCCACCTCAGACTGGGGGTTGCCGTACTCGACCATAAATAACTACTTTGAGAAAGGCACCACTCCCGGCCTAAATGTGGTCGCTACGATAGCAAAATTAGAGAATGTATCACTGGAATGGTTGGTCTACGGTGAGAGCAGGCATGATCCAATAATAGAAAAAAAGGTGCCTACAGAAGACGTTAACCGCCCAAACACAAGTATTGTCGATGAAATACTAAGGCGAGCTACTCCAGAAGATAGAGAGCGTCTTATTGATATGCTGTGTTGTATTGGCATCAAAGGAGTCCTGGAACGCCTACAGCAACCCACCAGGCAAACCAAGCAAGCCGATAGCGAACTTGAGGAACAAAGGAAGGCCATTCAAAGCCTGAACATCAGGCAATCGCTTAAAGACGCTGTTTGCATGGCATTAGCTGGCGATGAGGAAAATGACAAAGAGATTTTGCGCCGCGCCAAAGCTATTTTCTGTGCTGGAACACCAGGTGATCGCGTTCCCGTCACACCGGAGCAAGAAACTAAGCCTGTAAACAAGAAATCAGCATAAGCGCCTCGTTTTGGCGGGGCGTGTGCTGTTAGCTAATCAGCAATAACCACAACAAAACCGAACACACAGATGAGAACAAATTGAGGAAAACGGGTAAGGATAAAACACTTTTTTAAAAGCATTTAAAACCCGTTAAGTTTGTAGCAGAACCAGATCAAAAGCGCCCAGAAAAAAGCGCAAAAAAAAGCGTTTTTGGTCATTTCTCACAAATCCGCCCAGAATCACACTAAATCACCACACCCCGCGCCACACAAGGCTTGCTGGTTCTACCAGGCTGCACTAACTCCGCCCAGAATTGATCACTACCCCACAAATAGAAAAAATTCACCGTCTGACGCGGATAAATTGCAACGATGGAAATTAGCC